>ENA-OOSI01000014-OOSI01000014.1-human-gut-metagenome-genome-assembly--contig:-NODE-14-length-76724-cov-18.058746_pt1 | contig 76724 bp, 60 predicted proteins | sample MGYA00241171_ERZ501200 | MGnify/ENA primary metagenome ERZ501200 (study PRJEB25962, sample SAMEA2042554) | human gut metagenome | biome: human gut; feature: human-associated habitat; material: faeces...
GGTCTATTAATACTTACACTTCACTAAAACCGCTTGTTTATGCCATCTAGCTTTAAGCTTATTCGTGAGTGCATTTTTAAGTTTAGTTTACTTTTTCTAAAAATCAAATTTTTTGTCGCTGATTAATCCTTAGGACATTTTTACTTTTATGCAAAAATAATTCTGAAATTTTCAGCTGAGGATCTGTTTTTATTTTACATTTCTGAACGCCACAGCACAGTCCTTTCCACCAAATGCAATACCAAAGGCTAAGATGTTTTTTACCCTTGATATCTTTAAAAAGGGAGCACAGTAGTTTTTCTCTTCAATCTGCTCTAAGGCTCTTTGAGCATATTCATCGAGATCTTCTTCCCTGGTAACTGCCTTTATCTCAATAACAACAGCTATGGAATTGCGCCTTGACTTAAAGGTAATATCAGCATAACCGTCACCAGATTCATAATTTGAATGATAATCAGTGATGATATCTTTACAGTTTGAAAACAGTCCGTTTAAAAATCCGTGGTAATAGTTCTCATGAGGAGCTTTAGTTGCAGTGTCTCTTACAGATACATAGTGCTGCAGCAGGTCAAAGAGAATATCTGATGCATCTTGTGCCTTACCGTCTAAAAAGCTGTTTACAAGAGTGGATGCAGTATTGTCCTTTGACAGTTGTTCCTTGAACTTCTGCTGAATGTTCTGTGTAAAACATTCTCTTATTTCCAGATTTGGTATTCTTGCAAAAATGTTTTTGCTTGAAGTGTTAGCTTTTTTGAGTTCTTCTGTTGTCTTATCCCAGTCAACTGTTAAATAACCTGTATGCAGAAGAAGTGACCAGAAGTCATCAGGATTATGTTCAGACAGATTGTCATAGTTCATGGAGTCATTCAGACTGAAAGTTACTGACTTACCGTCAATTAGGTCCTGCATCTTCTGAGTGTCTTTATCTGTAAGGTAGCCTAAATATTCATAGATAGAAGAACTTGAGGTTGTGCCAATCCAGTAGTTGCCGGCATTTATAGAGTCAGTAAGTCCATTAAGTTTTTTCTTATGGCTTTCATTTATAAAGTTAACCACATCCCATGGACAGAACATCTCCTTGTCAAAAAATCTGTAACCGTCGTAGTTGTCTTTTACAAGGGAAGAGTATTCTGACAGGTCATAGTCATCAAGAAACCTGTTTGTTTCATCCTTGGTAAAACCGATGAGACCTGAATAATCTATATCCTGTGAAACTACAGTATTAACATAAAGATTGTTAACACCTGTAAAGATACTGTTTTTAGCTACCTTTAAACATCCTGTCATAACTGTCTTGGTAAGAGTGTTCTCATTTTTGAGGATATCAAGAAAGCCTGACATTAGAGTTACCATTCTTGAATGGTAGGTATCGTTAGCATCTATTTTTCCGGTATAGTCCCTGTATTTTAGTAAATCGTGATATGAGGCCTTGGCTAAAGGTACATCATATTCATCTATGAGCAGGACTGGGAGTTTACCGTATTCCTTATATAAAAGAGCTGACAGGGTATTTAATGCACCTGTCAGATAGTCTGAATTCTCAAACAGTCTTAAAAAGCTTATATCTGACAGTTTTTTTAATTTATCCTTATCTTCAGCATCTAATTTAGAGCTTTCCAAAAGGTATTTATATTCAGATGCAACTTTAGATACAACAGCTGCAAATCTTTTATAGGCATCTTCAAAGTTATCTCCATCCACACTCTTTAAAGTGATAAAGATAACAGGATATTTACCCATGTACTTTTCACAGAACTCTGTGTCTTTTAATATTTGTGTTCCTTCAAAAAGTCTTAGCTGTTCTGAAGTGTCAGAAGGATTATCTTTGTTTATCTTTAAAAATGAGTTGAGCGTACTCATAAAGACTGTTTTACCAAAGCGTCTTGGTCTTGTAAACAGAAGTACCTTGCCACTGCCTTCAAGAACATTTTTCAGGTATGAGGTCTTATCTACAAAGTAACAGTTATCGTTCCTTATTTCCTCATAACCGTTATAGCCGTATGGTAATGGCAGAAACTTCCTATCGCTCATTTGTCTTATCCTGATCTATACTCCATTCATCATATATTTCAATTATACATGATCAAAACGCTATCTTCCTGATACCACAGCAGCGTTAGGTTTAAGTTTGTTTTTAATCCAACTGCCAGCAGAAAAAGTCATCTATTTCTTTAGCATTACCGACAGGCCACTTTCCCTGTAAACACGTTTTACCACACATTCTTTGAAAAGATCCCTGTCTGTAATGATAGAAACTTTACCGCCTACAGTTACTGTTTCATTCGTATTTTTATCAGCAACGTCTTTTGATTTTGCTCTGGTAAGACCTGTGTAGATCAGTTCTTTAGTTAATACAGGATTATAGGTTGCACATAAAACCATACATACGTATGAGTACTCACTTCCCTGTGATTTGTGAATAGTCATAGCAAAACCTGACTCATAGTCACTTAATCTTTCAGGACTGATGCGTCGCACTTCTTTGAAGTTTTCATCGTCTCTTGCTGATTTATCTTTTGGAGGAAAGAATACTTTTAAGCGGTTTTCTGCTTTGCCTTCGTCAGAATCAAAAGCCACAAAACCAACATCACCATTATCTACATTCAAGAATGAGTCATTCTTAGTTATAAGAATTACCTTTCCTGGATAGAAATCTTCAGGATCATATTTTAAGTTAAGGCTCTTTGAACCTCTTAAAAATGCTTGAACATCATTGTTCACTTTTTTATTGATTTCTACAGTTCCTAAAGGTCCATTTCGATTAGCACATAAGATACGGTAGTGATTTAAAAGCTCAAATATTTCTTTAGCTTCTTTGTCATTTTTTACGACAAATTCTTGTGACTTGAGTTTTGATAGATACTCTCCATCATTGCAGAAAAACTCTAAACTCTTTTTGGTGATTAAAGATGAGAGTTCTTTAAGTCCTGAGCGGGACTTATCCTTGATAAATACAGCTGAAACTTCTGTTTTGTCATCTTTTGAAAACAGTCTGTTTCCATCAGTAATTTCTGTAATCAAACCTTCTTTTTCAAACCAGTTATCAATTTCTTTTTCATTATCCTCGCTTACTTCATTTACGGCTTTAGCAAGCTTTCCTAAAAGGGAGGTAGATTTGAAACGATGGGACTCTACCAACATTGAAACATTTTCAGAAATGTTATGTCCTGTTCCGTCTGATTGCAGTAAAGCTTCTTTTGAGTAGCCTAAAATTGAACTTAACTTTTCTAATTTTTCACTTGAAATAGAGTTCTCATAATTTAAAACAGAACATAGATCTGAGAAAACTTTGCCAGGTTCAACTGAAACTAACTGATCTTTATCACCTAATAAGATAAGCTTTGTGTCCTTGGATACTGCCTTAATTAACTTTGAGAATAAACTCAAAGAGATCATAGAAACTTCATCCACAATCAAGATATTGCAAGGTAAAGGATTATCCTCGTTATAGTTTTGTCGTTCCTGGTGAGGAATAATACCAATAACTTTATGGACAGTAGTAGCTGTTCTTGGGATCATTGATAACAGTTTTTCTTTGTCACAATGGAACTCTGAACACAACTTGTCAAAAGACTCCATAAAGCTACTGTCTTTCTGCAACTGTCCTTCAATAGATTCAACCATACGTGTTGCTGCTTTTCCTGTAGGAGCACATAGCATGATCTGCTTTTGCGAATTTGGATCTTTGGCTAAAAGTAACATTAAAAGTTTTAATACAGTAGTGGTTTTACCTGTGCCAGGTCCACCGCAAATCACAGAAAATTCGGATATTGCAGAAGATGCTGCAGCTACCTTTTGCCAGTTAACTTTGTCGGAACTGTCAGGAAAAAGGATATCCAAAGCTTTTTTCAGGTATTCAAGTTCTTCTTTACCGTGCGCTGTAAAAGCATGACTCTTCTCTTTAATGAAAGTAGCAGCACTGTTTTCATAAGCAAAAAATGCTCTAAAGTAGATACGACGATTTTCAGAATTTAGGTCATAAACAAAAAGAGGGGTAATATCCTTAAAATTATTGCTTACGATCTGATTATTATTGCCTATAAGCTCATCTTCTGTACTTTGAATTATGAACTTTGCAAATTCATTTACTCTAGTTGCTAAATTTTGAAATGATATTTTCAAAAATTCATCATTTTCATAAAAATTGGCGCATATTCTGTTTAAAAACAGATTATTTATACTATTTTCGTCAATTTTTACGCAAATATCGCCATTTTCTAAATTTAAGGTTAAAGCAATTAACCAGAATAAATGTAGCTTTGTAAAAGTCTCTTTGTAATCCTTTAAATAATGCTCAGAAATAGCAATTACTATCGGTTTTACAAAGAAGATCTCTCGACACTTTTCTATAAGTTCATCAACCTTTGCATTAGGATCTTCAAATAAAGTGAAGAAGGTATCTATTACTTTTAATTCTTCGCTAATGTCTCTTTTCATGACTCTATTCCTCACCTTCATCACTGTTATCTGCAGTGTCTTCATTTATGCCGTTAAAGAGCTTATCTAAACGCTCAATCAGAGCTTCTGATGGTTTGACATAGAACTGGCCTGAACTTCTAGCATCAAAACTATTCATACCACGCAAATACAGATACATAACGCCACCAAAGTCATTTTCATAGGAGAAGTTAGGTAAGCTTGTCTTTAAAAATCTATATAAAGCTAATGAGTAGAATAAGATCTGAACATCATAACGAGATTCAAAAATTGACTTTAAGATCTTCTGCTGAGTGTAACGAGAGTAACTGTTTCCTAAGTAATTAGACTTGTAATCTATCATATAGAACTTAGGACCTGTTTCTGTGACAAACTTTGCCACAAGATCCAAGCTACCATTCATAAAACCTTTAAAATTACTCTTTTTAAGATCTGGTAATTCAGGAATTGAAGTCAATTCAAAAGCTTTCACTTCACTTTCATAAAAGTCATGGCAGATACCATTTAAAACTCTTACCTTAAAATCTTTACATGGAAGGAAATAGTCTAATTCTCGAGCACAATCTAACGCTTTCAAATTAGATAGTTTTACTTGATTACCATCTTTTGCTTTTGGTAATAAGTTGGCATTTAAGATGTCATACAACCATTGTGAAAGAGCTACGATCTTTTCATTTTTTGTGTCTTCATCGTCACCTGGTTTTGATACCAGATGATAGAAATCGTATTTTAGTTGAGAGTTTACAAAGTTATATAAAGAGTCTTTATCTGCTTTGTCCACGTCATCTTTAGCTAAAACAATTTCCATTAGCTTATGTAAGAAGGAACCTGCTGTACTGCCTTTAGCAAAGTTAAAGTTGATTAGATCTTTATCCTTAGAATCATCTGAATCACCATCTTCAACACTTGTTTCTTTTTCATCAGCACTTGATGCAAACATGTCATTGTGAGCTCCACTAGTGATAGCTGAGTATGAGGTTACTGTAAAACTGTTATCAACAGCTCCTTTATCTAAACTTGAAACTGAACAGTCTTGAGAAATTGAATTCTGTACTTTAATACTTTCATCAAGTTCTACAGTTTCTAACTTTTTGAACAGTTCTGGATTTTCAACAGCCTTTAATGTAGGCTGAGGAGCAGCTACTACAACGTCTTTTGTAGTATCAATTTCCACTTCTTTATCTTTTGATTTCTTAGTTATCCTCTTACTTGGCTTTCCTTTTGAATCAGCAGAATCATCCTTAGATACTAAAGAAATCAGCTTTTTTAAAGGTGATTGATAAGGTTTCCTTTCTAATGAAACACATGAAGGCAAAGTTATAAAATTAGCTAATTTAGCTCTGGTTAAAGCAACATACAGTAATCTTTCTTGTTCTTGTAAAGCTGCTACTTCAACAAGATCTTTTACAGATTTTCCTATTATTTTATTTTCTCTGTCTAAAGCGTAGCTTACTTGTTTAGAATCAGGATCATAATAAATAGCACTGTCTTTACTCTTTAAGGCCATAAATCCAGATTCATAAGGAGTAAATACAATAGGGAACTCTAGTCCTTTTGACTTATGAATAGTCATGACTTTGACAAGAGATTGCTCTGATTCTAGGTGTTTTTTAGTAACATCTTCTGATAGCTCACCTTTATTGTTTAGAACTAACTCTTTAAACCATAAAAGCTGAGCATTTGAGCCTGTAACTTTAGAATTAACTGATTGAACTATCTCTGCAATTTGGAAATAGTTAGATAAAGATCTTTCTCCACCATCAGTTTCTAAGATCGTACATAGAAGGTCATGCTGGTATATGTATTGAGAAAATGCTGTGATAAAGCCATATTTCTCCCAAGAATCGCGACAAACTCTTAATAAAGTAATTTCACTATCAAGCTTATCGGACTTTATGCTATCTAAAAATTTCTCTGAAGATAACCTTAATAGAGATGAACCTAAAAGACGATTTACTTTAGGAGAGTTAGTGCTATCACACATAGCTTCCATCAGATAAATGACATTTGCAGCTTCTTCAGTGACAGTTATATTGTAGTTTTTATCTTCAGAATTTATAACAGACTCTTTATCAGAAAAGTACACTGATTGAATAGACTGTTTTTTTAGGGCATCTTGGATAAAACTATTCTCTTTTGCATCATTAACTAGGATAGTAATATCACTTGGTTTTACGTCTCTTTCTTCGCCATTTTCAAAGATTTTGCCTTCTAAAAGACATCTCTTAACGTCCAAGGCAACAAATTTTGCAATTTCTCCATAGTAGTCATTAGCCTTAGGTTTTTCTTGAGAATCTGCAAAAGAAACTTCTCTAATGTAGTTGCAAATAGGAATTTCTTTAGATGAGTCATCTTTAAAATAGAATCTTACGCTATTTGCTTTATCAGAAAAATTCACTGGTTCAAAATGAATCTTACTATCAAGATATCCTTCCTTACCACTATTGTTATAGTAATCAAACGGATTTTTTACATATGGATAGTCGATTTTAACTTTCTTTTCTGACAAACTTTCTTCAGAATTTTGTGATTCTATATTTGAAAATGATCCTTCAGAACTTTCTTGAGTTTTGGGCTCTTCATATTCATAAAAGATCTCGTTTACACCTTTAATGATATTCTGACATGAACGGTAATTGGTGTTTAAGGTGTAAACATTACCTTTATTTCCAAGAATTAACTCTTTTGCTTTGTTGTAAGAGTTAATATCTGTTCCTCTAAAAGCATAGATAGACTGTTTAGGATCACCAATAAGATAACAGTGAGCACTCTCATCAATGGCATCTTGATTTAAATACAATTTGCTAAAAATAGCAAATTGTACAGGATCAGTATCCTGAAACTCGTCAATCATAGCTACAGGATATCTTTTTCTTAACAGGGAAGCTAAAACATCACCTCGAGATTTATCCTTGTTAAGAGCAACTGCCAACTGTCTTAAGACTTCATCATTTGAGATTACATTATCTCTTTCACATAATTCATCAGTCTTTAAAATAACTTTGATTGCTACAGAGATTTTCAATTCATTTTTAATTGTGTCTACTGCTCTACGTACATCTAAGTAGGCTCGTGCAAACTCTTTGGCACTGTACTCAAAAGTTTCAAGTTGTTGCAGATTAGCAAATTCAGAACCTTTATTAACTTTCACAAAATGAGAGTTGTCTTGATTTAAGATTTTGGATAATGTTTCATCATCTAAATTTTCTAACTTTGATATAAAGTTATTTATATTGACAGAATCTTCTTTAATAAAACTGTCTACAGCTTCAAGAAAAATTAAACCAGTTTTCTTTGCCCAATGGGGAGCTCTTTCATCTATCTTTCCTGAAGACAATTCATATAAAGAACCATGTGTAATCTCTCCTTTTGGAGTTGTACTTATGAGTTGACCTTTATATCCTTTTAATGGATCAAGATAATGTTGAGTTAATCGTGAGAAAGAATTTATATAGTCATCAAGCAAATACCGAATTCTATCATCAGGTGTTTTCTGTAATTCCTTTTCGCCTTCTTTATAATAAGATTTTACGGAAAAGCCATAATAGCCTTCATCAGGATCGATGAATCTGACCTTTTCTAAAGCGTTCACTGCTTTTTTTAATGTATCTCCTTCAGGATCAGTAAAACCTAAAAGGTTTAGCAATAAGTCTCTATCAAAACCGTTGTCGTTATAGAATAAAGATCTCCATACGGCAAGCTTTGCTTCTTTTTGCTCTAGAGAAATATCTTGAGTGAGATTTACATTAAAGGCTCTTCCTGCCTCAAAAGAGTAAATTTGATTTAAGGCCTTATTACAAAAAGAATGAATGGTACTAATTGAAGCTCTATCAATATTACGCTCAGCTCGTGTTAACAGACGAGAAAATACTGATGCAGTATCTTTTAGTTTATCGACATCTATTGCATCAATAGTATTTTCTAGGTATTTTTCAAAGCATTTGATAGCTATGTCTTTAAAAGGAGATTCAAAATCTTCGATGGTCTTAATGCCATTTTTAATTTGGTCGAATGAAATTCGACTCTCGTGGATCTTTTGTAAAACTCTGGCTCTCAAATCAGATGCTGCAGCATTGGTAAAAGTTACAATTAAAATATTCTCAATATCTAAAGGTTCAATGTGATTTCCATTTTTTAGACCTTCAATTAAAAGGCGAACCACAAGATTACTGATGGTAAAGGTCTTACCAGTACCAGCAGAAGCTTCAATCATAGATGATTTATCTAAATCAAAACCTGCTAAATTTAATTGCTTTGGCTCGAAGTCATTATCTTTGTTTTCATTGATATTAGACATATTTAGGTTCCTACTATTTCTTAGACTTCTTTGGTTCTGCTGCTACAGGAGCAATTTCTGTTGCATATATCTCTAAAATTCTGTTTGCTAAATCTTTTTGATGTTCACTTAAATAATCACCATCAAACTGCATACTGGTATCCTGACCAAAAAGATAGGTAGCTTCTTTATCTTTTATAAAGTCATCCTCGTATGAATCCTGGCCTACTGCTAATTTCAGATATGAACTAGTATCTTCAGCAATTACGATATTCTTGTATGAAGCACGCACGATTGGTACTGGGATTAAATTCGTTTCAATATATATATTTACTAACTCTTTTAAGAGCTCTTCGGCACTTTTTTCTTCACATAAAGTTGTAAATTCTTCAGGATCAACTACATATGAAGATTGCCCTTTTGAATTTACTTTAACCACTTTGATTGGCTGTAATTGCTGTCTTGTTGTGAACTTATAAGCTAATAATCTTAAATAAGATTCGATAATTATATTAGGAGTTGTTTTGTTATCTGATGAAACAGAACCTAATACTAGATTTGAATTTTTAGGAAGCACTCCTCCGAAGGTTACTTGATGTTTTTGGCCTGCAACAGTAACTTCAACCGTCTTTAAATAGCTTTTTTCTGAGTTGTTGTCATTAGCAAGCTCAGCTTTAATGGCCAGTAATGTTTTCAAGCTCTCTTTTACTTGAGTTTTAACTTTGTTTAAGAAAATACCGTATGGAAGCTCACCTTTTTTAGCTTTTTGATCTAAATAGGCATCAACGTCATCTAGCATTATCTCTTCAGACAAAAGCTCTGCAAGAATGTCATTTCCGCCATATGAACCTAAATCAAAAGGCTCTTCATCTTTTAAATCAGTCTGATATTTCAAATCTAGTCGTATTCTCAGTCCTTTTTTAAGAATATTGAGACATGGTTTTAGTAATGCCTGTTTAAGATCTGAAATTGATACTGTAATGTTATAAGGCAGAGAGATATTCCATGGATTATCTTCATTATGATCTTGTAAAAAGCCAATAGGAACGTATTTACTCTTTTGATCTTTTTCTTGTTTCCAGAAAGCTTTTTCATTAAATGAAGGATATAACTTTAAACTACAATCCTCTTTCTCAAAATTTCTTAAATCATAAGAATTCAGATATTCCTGTCTAAAGACACGAGCTATAACTTCCTTTCGATTTTGATCTGCATTGTCAGTATCTTGAACTGTAAAATTATCACCTAAATAGTCTTCAAGCTCAGTGATTACTGTAGATGGATTCTTTTGAGTCTTATCGATTGGTGACTCACCTAAATAAGAGAGATACAAACTCTTTTCAGCAGACAGAATTGCTTCTAGGAAAATGTATCTGTCATCAATGGATAAAGATCTGTCATTGATCCTAGATAAGGACTTAACGCCCATCAAATTAAAGCTTGGGGTTGTGTCTTTTCTTGGGAAGGCATCATCATTTAAACCTAAGATATAAATGTGTTTAAAAGGCACCGCTCTCATTGGCATTAAAGAGCAGAAGATTAATCCTCCACGTAAATATCTTGAAGAGTCTCTGTCGTTACCGAAGGCATGGATTAGTTTTGCTCTAAAAACAGGAAGCTTAATCTTGATATTAGAACGAACACCTTCCTCAAAAGGACTGTCTGCATTCTCAGTATTGTCTTGAGAACTCTCACTACCCTTTAAGTTATTAACAGCCTCATTCATCTCTGAGAGGATCTGTCTTATAGCTTCAACTTCTTCTTTTGATTCCTCATCCAGGACAAAGAAATTGTTTAAAAGCAGAGATTGTAACTTGTCAGTCCACTCTAAGGTGGTGATATTTAGATTTGGAGAGAAGACGTCTCTTACAAGCTTTATCTTATCTACAAAATTACAGAACTTATTTAATAGTTCAAAATCGCCAGGCTCAAAATTGTCATAGGCTATAGTGCTTCCATCTTTACCTAGCATAAAACCGTTTAATAGACGTTCAAGACCGGCATCCAGAGTCCAAGGTAAAGGTTCTCCTTTATCATCAAGCTTTAAATGCTCTTTGATGTCTTCTTCATCCAAGCCCCAGTGCACATTAACTTTATCAAGCCAACCTTCAATAACAGATAGATCCTCAACAGTGATATCAAACTTTTTAGCAATAGCATCTACTGATAAAAGATCAGTAACTAAGTTTGCAGTAATACCTTTGTTTCCAATTGAAAGCAGTTGTACAATTGCATCAGCAATCTTGCTTGATGAGCGTACGGTCTGATCGCAAATTGAGTAAGGAATAAAATCAGGATCATCTCGATTAACTGAACCAAAGACAGCTTCAATTAAAGGAGCATAACTCTCAATATCAGGCATCATGACTAGCATGTCACGAGGTGCCGTGGATTTACCGCATACATCTTTTTCATTTTTTATAGTAGATAAGATCTCGTCACGTAAGATCTCAATCTCTCTTAATGGAGTATGACAGGATCTAATCTGCAGTGAGCGATCATTTGCAGCAATCTTATGTTTTTGTTCAGTGTTAGTACTTAATGTTAAAAGACGATATTTAAGGCTATCTAAGATTGATAGCTCATTATCAGACTTACTATCTTCAGTAGGGTCAATAAAAGCAGGTGTTATATCTACTTGAGCATCTTGAGATAACAGTACATTTAAAGTATCTCTGCCTTGTTTTCCTAATGAGATTAAAAGAGGATTACCTTCGACAATTTCTTTATTCTCATCAAAGAGTTTTTCAAATCTATTACAGTAATCATCTTCGCTTTCATTAAACTTAAAATCGCTAGTTCCTGCTAGAGGAGACATGCCATACTTTTCTTTTAAAGCATTTGATTTTAAATATTTGATAATAGCTTTCTTTTCTGATTTCCATTCAGAGAATTCTGAACGTAAATCTCCCCAATACTCTTTACAAGGATTAAGGTTCATAAAGAACACAGGGACAACCTGACCTAAAGCTCTGAAAAGCTCTATTACCTGAGTAGGAAGAGCAGTAACACCAAAGATAAAGACTCTCTTTGGCAATGTGTTGTAGTCTATTTTTTCAGGGTGTGCTTTTAAGTCGGTAAGCTTGAGTATAAGTTCCTTTACAACTGTAGCTCTATCCCATAAGTTAGCTTCATTATTATCACAGGTCTTCTCAAGATTTCCCTTTAGCTTTGTCCAAAGCTTTATTTGCCAGATATTTCCTAAGATAGAGTTAATAGAATTTTTGTTGATACCTTTAAGTCTGTAGTCTTGAGCCGCCTTTTTAATCCATTTCTCTAGTTTTGAGCCTTCTGCAACTGTGTACTTGCCATCTTTTACAGACACTGCTTTAAAGTCGTCATCTGTTAAGTGGTTCCAATCTAAGATCCAATCAGGACGATACATCTGGTATTGGTCAAAAGTATCCGCGATAGCTCCACACAGCTGATATGCTTTTTCAGTCTTATCTATTGATGACTCAATCTTTAGATACTCTTTCATTGGTTTGTAAATAGCGTCATCACTTTTAGCAATATCTTCCATCAAGGAAAAGATAGACCAGGTCATGTGCTCGTGAGAGAAACGGTTAGAAGAGTCTGCGTTGTTTAAGGTTTTATGCAATGACCAGATAAAAGCCCATACCTGTACGAAATCAATACCTGAGCAAACTCCATTCTGTTCAGCAATTTCCTGCTGAAGGTAGGTCTGCATACCTTTGTTCATCACAATGACTTTTTCAAAGGCAAAAGGATTGGAATTTGGGCTTGGAACTGAACTTATTATCTTGGAACATAATGCAGCTAATGTGGTTAAATCATTTGAGTTGATGACGTTCATTAAAATTTCTTTAGACATTAGCTATCTCCTTAAAACGCATTGATAAGTAAAGCTTAACGCAGAACATGTAGTTTTTTAGTAGTAGAAAAGTAAATTTTCCAAAAGTTTGAAAATGACAGCATTATGAATTTCAATCACTATATCGATATTAACATATTTTTATAAATTAGATTTAATTTTATACGCTTTATGTGATAGAGATTTTACAGTTTGGATCTAAAAGGAAATGCTTGGAAAGACAGAGCTAGACGAGAATGGTAAGATCTGATTTGGATTTGAAGCGGGCATAAAAAAGCCCACCGAAGTGGGCCTTTTTTAATCATTGCAAGAAATTATTTCTTGTAACGACGAGCTAGGTTGTCTAAACGCTCGTTAGCACGTGCAGCGTCTGACTTAACGAATGCAACGTCGTTTGCTAACTTTGACTGCTGAGCCTTTAAAGCGTCAACGTCAGCTGCGATAGCGTCTAACTTTGACTCTAAAGCAGAAGTGTTTGCACAACCAACTAATACTGATGAACCTAAAGCAACAACAGCTAAAGTAGCCTGGAACTTATTCATTTTTATCTCCAAAACTGTTTAAACAGATAATAGGAACAAACAAACATAACCTTTGTTCCTTTGAACAATGCTAATTATAGTATCAAAATTTGCGAATGGCACATTTATTTCAAAAATTTTACAAATTTTTTTTAAAAATTTTTCTCATGAACATTAAACAATGCTCAAAATTATAGCCAACACATTGAAATATAAAGATATATTCAGTGTATTGGCTATTTATAATCTATGTAAAATGTTAGTTACTTATTTTCATTTTTGAGCATTTTTACCACTTGCACTAGATCTTTCAGGCATTTTGCGTCTGAAATTTTGCTTTTTTCGGTCTCAATATGCTCGCCAACTAGGAATAAATTTGAAATTCCAGCTCCCTTGGCCGCAATTAAATCACTTGCATGATCTCCAATCATAATAGAGGACTTTAGATCAATCCCAAGATCTGCTGCAGCGCTCTTGAACATACCGCTCTTAGGTTTTCTGCACTCGCAGATACAACGGTATTTCTCTATAGGAGCTTCTGGATGATGTGGGCAGAAGTAAATTCCATCAAAACAAGCATCATATAAAGACAGATTTGCCTGCATGAATGAAGTTACTTTAAAAAAATCTGATTCTGTGTATTTGCCTCTGGCAATACCAGATTGATTGGTGACAAGAACTAAAAGATATCCCATATCTTTTAGTTCTTTTAGTGAAGAAGCTACGCCTTCAATCAGATCATAATTCTCTATTTTTCCAACGAAGCCGTAGTCTATGTTGATTACACCGTCTCTATCAAAAAAGGCAGCTTTTCTCACTATGCTAAATCCTTAATCTTAGCAGGATCTAAAGCGATATCCTCAGATAAGGTAATCACAATACCCTTATCTAATACTTCTTTAGCAATATCTTTAGCTTCTTCTAAAGAATGCAGTTTGCATGAACCACACTGATATGGATTTGATGCAGGAACTACAGTACCTTCAGGCAAAGAATAGATATCTTCCATTGAAGCTCTAAAAGCATCAGCAACTTTTTTACCATCAGCCTTGCCTATAAGGCTCATATAGAAGCCAGTCTTACAGCCCATAGGTGAAATATCAATTACTTCCACCACACCTTTCTCATTTAAATGCTCTCGCATGAAACCTGCAAAGAAGTGCTCAAAAGTGTGAATTCCCTTCTCAGGCATCATCCCCTGATTTGGTTTCTTAATACGCAGATCCCAGACTTCAATTTCATCGCCTAAAGGAGTTTTCATCACTTTAGCTAGTCTTACTGAAGGAGCTGGCATAATGGTATGGTCTACTAAAAAACTGTCTACTAATGGCATTTTTATATCCTTCTTTATGTATTTTTCTAATACAAGTGTTCAAATATAACGTGGTCTTTTAACTATATACTAGTATAGATTGCAACGCTGTAACTGATATTTATAGTTTTGAGAGCGGTTATAAACCTGTCTAGCTACTTTAATCAGCCAATCCTTGCCTTTATAGGTTCCCTTTCTGTAACCTGACCAACCTTCATGATAATTTAAATACTGATTAAAAGCATCAGTTAACTTTACACCATTAGTCTTTTTGGTTTTGGTCATGTACCAGCCAATAAAGTCTAATGAGTCTTTAAAGTTAGAACGTGATGAGAAGAATGAGCCTTCATCATCTACATAGTCATCCCAAACTGGATCTTGAGCCTGGGCATAACCGTATGCAGAGCTTCCTCTTCCATATGGGATAAATAAGAACCAACGCATTGGAGGCTGAGCATCTTCTCTAAAGCTAGATTCCTGAGCCATGATAGACATTGCTACATTGATAGGCACACCATACTTACGATGTACATCGTGAGCATCAACATACCAGCTATCCTTCTCCTGAAAAATAGAGCATAGATTCTCTGTATTAGAAGGTGGTGTAGTAGTACAGCCTGTTATCACCGCCAAGCTAAATACGGTTAGTGCGATACTTTTTAGGGAAAGTCTCTTCTGCATAGTTAGTCTTAATGTATCCAATATGATTTATTACCAGAATTAAATAGCGTCGTCGCCTTCTTCACCAGTACGAATTCTGATCACGCGCTCTACATCTGATACGAAAATCTTACCATCGCCGATCTTACCTGTATGAGCACCTTCTGTGATGGCTTCAATACATAGATCAACATCCTCATCTTTTACTACAAGCTCAATCTTAGCTTTTGGTAAAAAATCAACTACGTACTCAGCACCTCTGTAAAGCTCAGTATGACCTTTCTGTCTACCAAAGCCTTTAACCTCTGATACGGTCATACCAGAAATACCTTTTGAACTTAAAGCTTCACGAACGTCGTCTAATTTGAATGGTTTGATAATCGCTGAAATCTTTTTCATTTTTTTATCCTAACCTGTGAAAGTTATTATTGTGCGCCTGCTAGGCTGTTTGCATATTCTAACACTTAAGGGCTACAAATTTCTCTTTAATACAATAACAATAATCACAAAATCACCATACCCTCATTGAGTAGAAGATACAGGAGCAACAATAAACTTAATTTTAGGGAAGGAAACATCCCCACGATGTGTGGAAGACGGTGTAACTAACAGACTTCTTTTCTGTCATTTAGAAACATCCCCACGTTGTGGGGAAGACATAAACAGTTGAAATAACAGCTTACACGTTGAGGAAACATCCCCACGTTGTGGGGAATACCTTTTAAATAGACCTTATTGATGTAACTGCTCAGAAACATCCCCACGTTGTGGGGAATACTTGCAAGCTATAAATTGCTCAAAGTCTTTTTTAGAAACATCCCCACGTTGTGGGGAATACCACAGGAGACAAAACAATACTCCTGCTCGGGGAGAAACATCCCCACGTTGTGGGGAATACATCCATAATTCACCTATAGAGGATATATTGAAAGAAACATCCCCACGTTGTGGGGAATACCACGTTTACAAGCAATCAAGCTAACAATCTTAAGAAACATCCCCACGTTGTGGGGAATACTTAAGCGTGACTTTGAACAGGGTTTTCAAGGAAGAAACATCCCCACGTTGTGGGGAATACATCATTCGTATTTCACAGATTGAGACACGTCTAGAAACATCCCCACGTTGTGGGGAATACATGCCGATCACTCGACCCCATAAGCCACATAAAGAAACATCCCCACGTTGTGGGGAATACGGCTTTATTTTCCCAGATCAAAAATTCAACTTAGAAACATCCCCACGTTGTGGGGAATACTTCTCCTATCTTACAGCCTCTTAAAATCTTTTAGAAACATCCCCACGTTGTGGGGAATACATGCTCAAGATATTGCAGATGGAGCTGACAGAGGAAACATCCCCACGTTGTGGGGAATACAACTTTGTCTAACTTTTCGTTTAAGGCTTTATAGAAACATCCCCACGTTGTGGGGAATACGATTTTAGCAGAATTAAGACTATCGAGAGCAGAGAAACATCCCCACGTTGTGGGGAATACTTTAGATCCTGGTGTCCCCTGTGAAGGTCTATAGAAACATCCCCACGTTGTGGGGAATACCAGGTATAAGCCATTACCATCAGCTAAGTTGTAGAAACATCCCCACGTTGTGGGGAATACTTGATAGTAATACCGCCTTGCAAAACTCACAGAGAAACATCCCCACGTTGTGGGGAATACTCCTGATAACCGAAAACTTGATCGTCTTGATCGGAAACATCCCCACGTTGTGGGGAATACCGGACATCAGACGGTAAATTAGAGAACTGGTCAGAAACATCCCCACGTTGTGGGGAATACTTTAATGCTTGATATGCTAGCTGAACCATTTTAAGAAACATCCCCACGTTGTGGGGAATACATATTCACCTTCATAAACAAAAGGTATCATACCGAAACATCCCCACGTTGTGGGGAATACCTCCTCGATTGACTTAGGCTCGGCTGAGTCACAGAAACATCCCCACGTTGTGGGGAATACCTTCGCAGGCTCTATCACTAGTGCTTCCGCAGAGAAACATCCCCACGTTGTGGGGAATACTTGATAGTTCACTTCTATCGTATGCGTTTTTAAGAAACATCCCCACGTTGTGGGGAATACACTTAAAATTAAAAATAATGTAAATCAAATAATTACATATTATCGTTTTAAGTAATAAATTGATTTTAAACAAATTTTTAAACAACATCTAGTGCTAAATTAGACTAGCCTATTTGTGATAAGTTGCAAGCCTGTCATTTCGACAATTTTCTTTTTTGTCGTTCCTAAAGAGATGATTTGATAACCAGGAGAATTGTTTTTACTAATTATGATTGTCATTCATGATAAGAATGTTGATTTAGAAAATAAATAATCAACAACCTTCTTTGCGACATGATCATTTATTCCTGACACAAAAACATTTGGCTTCAATTCAATAAACCACAGTTTCATTTTTCCTCGTATTGCATCAGGAATTTGTTCTGCTATAACAACAACCACTATTTGTTTACTCCCATGAGCATTTCAAGATCTTTTACAGAGCGTTCTAATATATTGTTACTACATATCCTTTCTCTAAAAGCATCAGCAACAACCTCTTTAACATAATCTCCGCCCATTTTCTTTGTTAACGAAAATGCTAAATCTATCGAAACCTCTGGTTTATAAAGATCTGCTAAATCATAGACAAAAGGTAAAGGACATCCTGAATGAATAAATCCAATTCTTGGTGAAAAGCCTAGAGCATGAACAACAGACAATAAGATTCCATATAAAGCAACATTGCAACACGTTAAAATTTTATTTGTCGTATTGCTTAGATTTAGCTTTCCTGGAACGTAATCTCGACCTTCCCACTCTATACCGTACTTTTCAGCAGTAGTTTTGTATAAAGATTTAACACGGTAACCTTCCATTCCCATCATTTCAGATAAACTTTTATTTTGTAAATCGAGATCTGGAAATCGATAACTGAACAACTTTCTTGCTGTTTCCAATTTTTTCTTTGGACTTGAATACAAAGAAAGTTGCTTTTTTAAATTGTATGTATCAGCAGTCGGAGTTTCTCCTGTTGCGTAGTACAAAAGAGAGTCTGAACCTACCCAACATACTGTACAATTAGATTCAGAAATACTTTTTATCGCTGCATGAGTAACAGATGTTCCTGGCCCCAAAAGGATCGTATTTACAGTTGCACAAGGGATGCTAATCACATGGCATTTTTCATCAATCCATTTAACACTGCTATCGTCAACTTCAAGCCTACCGTGTTCTAAAAAGATAAATGGGTATTTATCCTTTACCTGAGGGAGTAATTCCCTAGCTACTTTAAGAAATATCGATCTCATAAGGATTTTTCACTACAGTTACATAGCGCTCAGTGTAGAGTTTTCGAATACCAAATTGGACTGGAACATCATTCAACACCAAAACGTCACCTTTATCTATCGAATTTTCCTGTAAAACGGAATAATCACAATATCGGCCCTTTAAAGTTGCAATTTCCTTAGCTCTATCTACACACATATCCTTATTTGAGAATGTTCCCTGAAAAATAATTTCCGAAGGAACGCAACATTTTCTTCCTAAAAATATTGGCCATACGGGTGATTTTAAGGATTCACATACTTGATCTACAAGATCATTTGGAACATCTAAATAAACAGCATATGCCATATCTTGAAGATAATAACGGTAAGTCAATTTCTGTCCACCACCTACCGCTTTTTTACCGTCTGATGTTTTAGGTATCAACAATTTTTCCCATAAATCAGAATCATTATAATTAGCTCCTACCATATGGAAATCTTCTAAGGTTGAACTTGCTAATTGTGTCTTTTTAGGGAAAGCATCTACTTGCAAATCACTTTTGGAAAAGAGTTCAAGCAATTCTCTCTGCTCACCCCCTTTTCCCATAGCAGATAACACTAATCCCAAAACGCCTGATTTTGTTGGAAAAGAAACTGTTGTTCGTCTGTTAAACTTTGAATTAGCCCCCCAACTTTGTAAAGGAGCTTCTAACCACAACAAAACATAGCTCATGACTACAACACAGCCTCAATATCAGAAATCAAATCATCTATGGAATAATTGTCATTAAGGCCCCATTCTTTTTCTAATTTGCAAGAATAAAGAGACCCTAACAATTTTTGTTTTGTTTCAATCTGAGCTTTTAATTCATCAATACTTGGCTCTAAGTAGCCATTGCCTTTTGATCTAACAGGCTTTTCAAAGCTCAACTGCAAAGCTTGTCCGTTTCGTACAAGAACTTTTGCATAATCCCAAGTTGAATAAGCTGACATTGTATTTTGTCTTGCGGAAGGAACAGCGATCAGCAAAGCCTTAACAAAGGTTTCTATTGCTTTGTTAATAGTATCTTTATCGGCATGAATATCTTCTATACATAGATTTTTAGCTAAAACACCTAAATCTAGGCAAACATATCTATAGTAAGTTGCAGAATTGAATTCAGTAGTACCTAAATGAGCTGAACCAAGATCTGTTGTTGGAAGATCATCCAAAGCTGTAAAATAATCGATATCTGTAGATACTGCGTGTGTTGAAATTGCATGGTTAAATGAAGTCGCAGCTTCAATGTTCATATCAATTTCTTTATTTGCAACCATTCTTCCAAATAGAGCAATATCTAATGCATCCAAATTTTTATCTACATATTTCTTACACAATTTCGACAATTCTTTTACATTGATTTTCTTTGCATCAAAGTCTTTTTCTTTTGCATAATCCACAAACTTAGATACTTCATGCTCTGAAATAAAAATTAAAGTATCGTTTGAAAGCGCTTGTGCAATCATATCTGAACATGAAGAACATTGATCTTCGGTTGCCCCAGCTTTTTCTAAAGCATTTGATAACAGCTTCTGTAAATTTTTGGTTCTGATGCCTAACTTTATGCCAAATTCATGCATTGCCAAACGTACTTGTCGTTTCCAGCATTGAGAACTGACTCGCGCACGATTCACACCGCCTATCATTGCTGATTTTGGAGAGCCAACATCGTCTCGGTTTAAGCAACTTACTGGGAAAGACTGTAAAATGTGAAACTCTATCTTAGTATTGTTTAATTTTGTCATGGTAAAATCCTCTAATGTTATTAATTTTGTATTACTTATTCGTTAGGAATAATCTGTAACAATCCACAACCAAAAGCCTTTTCTCGACCGATTCCATCAAATACCGCTGTTCTGAACTTAGCTTGGTCTTTTACTTGTAGCTCTCCAGATACTTCAGCTTTATTAATTGTTACTTTGTAGCCATGTTTATCTGTAAATATATCTGCATGTATATCATTAACTATGGCACTTTCGACTAAAAAACCGTTCTTTATTCCTTTTTCACAAAACCAAGACCTTACAGATTGAAAATCTTTTATCGGAACTATTTTTCCTTCTTTTTTTACTGTAGGATTTACTGTAATTTTGAATATGCATCTTTTAGCATTTAAGATCTTTTCAGGAAACTCAATCGAAGACCTATTTTTTAAGATACACGGCATTACTTCTTTTTGAGGCGCCTCACAAGATAAAATCACTATTCTGTTGAACGCACCCTTTGCTGACAAGGCCCACAAAGGTAAGATTCTTTTAGACTCAGCTGACGTGGTATCTTTTGAAAATTGGTCGTACACAAGTCTATGAATAGAGTATGTATCTGTAATTTTGGCTTTTACAATAATCTCAGGAGTTAGTTGGATCTGAGTTAAATAATGTGGCATGCTATTTCTCCATTAACTCTTTTTCTCGTGGACAGTTGTAAAACTGCATAGCCCACTTTCTTTTTGTTCTAGCTCTCCATTCTTCATAGTTAAATGAGTAAAGATCATCCAACAACTCTGAATAGTTAATAGACTTATCACTCTTACTTTGAATAAAAGTCATAATATGGCGAAAAATAAGGGCTAACTCTGTTAAGCTATCACAGGAAAGCAAACGTCTAAACCTTGAATCATCCCTTTCTGACGATTTAGGATTCTCTTTTTCGACTGAGGACAATATTTGAATAAAACTAGATTTTCCGTTTTCATACTTTTTACTTCTAGCAATAGCTGCTGCTACCAAGCAAAATGGAGTAAATTCTGAGTTTTTAGTTATGTCTAATCCAAACTTAACTAGAGTAGTCATAACGTAAGGATCACTGTTTTTTAAATCTGCCCTCCTTAAATGAGCTGCTGTAGCTTTATTTGAAGAGCACTGTTTACAGATATATTCAACAAATTTCAAATTTCTTTCATTGTTACTTGCCATTCTTTATTCTCCAATTTGCTCATACTTACCTGTAAATATCTGATGTCTTGACCATGCTTTTAACTGCTTTGTAGTATTACAAGGACAAGCTTCGTCATATATCTTTTTAGCAATCTGAGCAAACTTATGTCTTAGCATTTTTCTACCTTCTAAATCACAACATCTGTCGGAAATTTCTTGGGAGAATGGCTCAATATTTTCCCAAAATGAGAAAGTGAACTTTTTCACTTGAGCTTCTAACTTTTTTTTGTAATTCTTTTCTTTGATTTTTGTATATTTCATATCTATCAAATAACCTTCTATAGAAGCATCAAGGCAAGACGACAATTTTTCTAAGTCACCTAATTCTTTTGCATAAAGGCTATACCATGCTTCTGATAGAATATCGCCTTTATCTAACCATATGTAGCTATCTACGCTATCATCTTTTCCTGAGACCTTAAACTCACCACACTTTGAAGAAATTTTTTGACCCGCGGACCATATTGCAATTGGCTCTAAATAGTCGCAAATTCTCTTTGCACATAACTGTAATTGAGCACAAAATACTTTATCTTTAGAAAGAGAAATAAAAGACAAAATTGAAGGTAATGATCGCCATGGACTCTTTTCTGGATCTGACTTTAATGCTCTAATTATATTTTTAGATTTATATAGGGTCACTGAAGGGTCACATACTCCATCTCTGTGATCTTGAAAGAACAGTCCCTCTGTTAAGTACAAACCATCTTCTTTTAACAAACAGAACCTTCCAAGACTGACAAGTCTTCCTAAAAGTGATTGTTTATATTCTTTTGCGATATCATCATCTTCACCTGTTGGCATTTTTTCCCATGGAGCAGTTCCTAAACCTGAAGGAAATGAATTTAGAGAAGTGATATCTTTTATAGTTAATAGATTTAACCTTATTGACTCAATTAAGGATGTTGCGAAAAAATATGAATGCAAGTAGCTTTCAGCGCTCAATCCTATACCTACTTTTCCTGATTTAGATTTGACATAATTTTCCGATAACGAAAAGCTGTTATCTGTCTGCTTTCCTCCAAAAGCGAAATTCATTTGAGCTACAATCATTCTAGCTTTATCAGCATCTGACAAGTCAAAAGCAATTTCACTCTCCAAAGTTAGAACATTATTTCCTGATGCTACTTGAGGCAATACCGTTGAAAAAGATTTCAGCTCAGTTTTAAAAGAGGACAAAATCGGAAACTGCAAAAAAGGATTTTCATCTGAATATAGAAAAAAGTTGTCATGCCATTTGTCTAGATATGAGTTGACCTTTGACACAAAATTTTCTTTAGAATAATTTCGCCAGTCAAGATCATCTTTTGGAGTGTAGGCTGATTGAGCAATTGCAAGTAAAAGTTTAAATATTGACAGTTTTTCAATGACAGAACCTCCTAGTTGTTTTATTTCTCTGTCTGAAAAAACTTGCTTTAAACTCACAAGCCCTTTATCCACAGTTGGAATCCACTTTTCATCAATAAGGTTAAAAGAATTAGTTGCCATTTTTCTTTACCACCTCCAATCCTTTTTCGTAAGAATATGTGTATATGTATTTATCTTCAGCTAGGCCATTGAAATTCTTTAGTACGCCTGAAGAAGAAATTATCATTATCGAAAGACCAGATTCTGCCGAAGAATCCCCCTTATCTCCCAAATAGAGATAATTTTCCAAGCCGAGTTTGATTGCTTGATCTTTAGTTATCTGAGAAGGAGATTTTGTTTGTTGACACTGAACTATATGCTTCATCAGTTCAATGGATATTTTTCTTGTCCCAGAAGACTTTCTGTCACATTTTTTTAAGATCTCGCACTTATTACCATCTAAAAACTCTATTTCTGTTTTGTCGTTGTTACAGCTAATATCTGAAACAATCAAGATTTTAGATTGAGATTCTGATGCATACCTAGTCGGTGCATTTTCATCACTGATTACAACAGCTCTTTCTGCTACTGCGCTTCTAGCAAGAGATTTTAAAGATTCTATTCCTTTGCGATTTTTACTTCCAAAACGCAACTCTTGCAACATATTTTTATAATGAGGATTCTTTTCATCTCTTCGAATGTATGTTTCATCTATTAACCTTCGAATATCTGAAGGAATACTGATAGATCCAGTATCAGCTTGTCGCTTAAATACTTCTAACGATCTACATAGAACATAGGGACTATAAACATATGAGGATGGAGCCAATGCACTGCCATCTGAATCAATGCATTCTTTAAGCTCTGCGTCAACCATCCACATATCTGGCTTAGCACTTTCAGATCTTGCTGTTGAACAATGTCTCCATAGTCGACCTATTCTTTGTAAAAGCATATCTGTAGGAGCAAATCTGCTGACTAAAAAATCTGCATCTATATCTAACGATTGCTCAAGAACTTGAGTTCCTATTAATATTCTTCCATTTTTAGAACGAAGTTCAGAAGATGTATTTTTGCCCAATAACTCTACCCAGTAAGATTCTTTACGTTCCCTATCAATTGGCGTAAAGCGAGAATGAATTAATCCACATTCGATACCATTGTTTTTGGCTAAATATGCAATATCCATGTATGTGCTTTGAGCATCCTCAACAGTGTTTTCTATCCATAAAATTTGCTGTCCATCTTTAGCTCTTTTTATAACCTCTCTCCTACAATCTGAATAAGACTTGAATGCTAAATTTATATTTCTATCAGGCACAGGTTTACTTACAACAGTTTTTCTTAATTCTTCTGAATTGCTATTTACATACGACATGACAGGGTAAGATGAAGTTTCTGACTTTCTTTTTAAAAGCTCACTTCTTCTTTGAACACTCAAGGTAGCACTTAAGATTATCACGGAACATCCAATGTTAATTAAGTGCTGAACCAAGCTGTCTAAAATAGAACCTGTGTAGCAATCATACGTGTGGACTTCATCAATGATTACAACCTTGCCTGCCAACCCAAAACTTCGAACAAAAGAATGCCTAACGTTCATTACTGACAGCAATGCTTGATCTATAGTTCCTACTGCAAATGGATATAACAGACCTCTTTTGGCAGATGAAAACCATGATTTTCCTGGCATAGCATCGGCACCTAATGAATCTTGAACTAAGTGTGCAGTAGAATGTAGTAAGAGAGAGCGTTTTTCTGCATTTGTACCTTCAATAACTTTTGATAAAAAGTCAGAAACCCTTGTCCAAATCTTATTGGAGGTCAACTGAGTTGGTAAAGCAAAATAGATTCCTGAAGCTTGTTCTGTCACTAGCAGTTTGTAAGCAGCATAAAGAGCTAATTCAGTCTTTCCTAATCCCATTGGAGCTTCTACTACGTACACTCCAGGAGAGGTAATATCTTTTAATAAAGTGTCTTGAGTTTCATTTGAGGAAAAGCCAAATATATCTTTAAATGTTAAATTTTTCTTTATTTTGAATTTTCTAAATCCTGCACCTAGAACAGATTCTTTAATATTTTTTTCTACATCAGACGATGGATCGTCAAAATAAGAGCCAGAGCCAATCCAATCTGAAACGCATGTTAGACCACTTAATAGAGATAATTGTGCAGGGCTTAATCTTGCATCAAGGTTCATTTCAAAAAAATTGCACAGATTAAGATATTCACTTTTTCTTAGATTGTTCCAATAAGATCCACCAAAGTCATCACTATGCTCATTTTTCAAATACGCTATAGGGTGCAATGCTCCATGATGCTGACCTGCAATTAAAGCAACATTTTCATTAATGTTCTTTAAAGCAGAATAACTGACTGTAGGATGCCCTCCAAAAGAACTTTCTTGAATTAGCTCATATGGAACAAGTTCTGGATGACTTTTTTTCCATGAAATCCTGTCTATTGCCTTTGCTAACTTTAATTGAAATGTTGGAGATATCTTTCCTAAATCATGCACAGCAACTATCAAGCTACTATTTTTAGGAAAAAGGTTGGCTACCCTTTTGGTACAAAAATCGTGTAACAAGACTTTTGCAATATTTCCAACTATTTTGCAATGACAATCTACAGTCTTGCCATAGTCTAATTTAGACATGTCGTTAGATAAGTAAGTTTTAGCATAACAGTTATCCAACGAAATCTTATCTTCAGAGCCCTTTGCTATTTGAACAACTGTTTTCCTTTTGAGCATGATGCAACCTAAAGTATGAAGCCTTTAACTATCTATACTAATTTTTATAAAGGATATTCTTTATAAAAATTTATATTACTTATTGTAATATATTCTAATTTTTATTTATATTTTATAAAAATACATATATTCATTATTCTATCAATAAATTCTATTGATGTCATTTCTTTTATTATTTCTATAATGCAAATGTGATTTATATTTACTTTTAAAGCTCGGATATTTCAAAAGCCCCCTAATATGCCAAAGATCTGTCATCAGATTTTCTAAAACCACCATTAATTTTCGCCTCAATTAATCATTTTCTTGACGATATTAATTTCATTGAAACTCATATTAATGGCGTATTAATACAAAACTCCTTATAAATCGTTAAGTTAAAGATAGTTTTGTTTTTTGGCACATCAATTGCAACAGTAAAAGTACATTTGGAAATACGTCAATTTTTGGAGTTTATTATGAATCACGAAGTTTCAAATACCGCTTTAAAGACTATCAATACTGTTATGATGTGGTTATTCTGCCTGACCGTTTTAATGTTAATTGTACCTTGGCAGGCTGTATCAACAGAATTTGCTGACCGTATTGAATCCAATAAGATCTTTTTATATTTCGCTCTGATAATTGAAATTTCAAACTTCATTTCTCAGGCAGTTTTCTCAGTAAATACACTTTTACGCAGAAAGAACAGCGTCAAGAGAATTCAGGAAAAAGTTGAAAAGGCTGTTGAGACTTTAGACTTTGCTGAACGCGCTCTATTACGTGAGTATGTATTACAGAGAAAGTCAGTTTTAACCTTACCTGTAACAGAACCTACCGTTAGAAACCTGATTGACGACGGTGTGTTAAAGATTGTTAATGTTGTGGATGATGTAACAGCTAAAGCACAGATCATTATCTCTAAAGAAGCTCGTCCATATATCACCTACAAAGCAATCGGTTTAACCTTAGGTAAAATGAGCGAGGAGCAGATTTCACAGATTATGAACTCAAGACCTGATTATGCTAGAGAGAAAGCAATTCAGACCAACCGCGTATTCATCGGTTCACGTTCAGTAAATCAGTTGTACAAAGGCAATGATCCTAAGGACAAGCCAAGCAACGACGTAGCAGCTTAATATTCCATAATGTACTCCAAACAAGGTCCTAGAAATAGGACCTTATTTGTTTGTACCTGCAAAACAGCTGGTACAACATCCTAAAGTTAAAAGACAATACTTTTGAGGTCTGTCATTTGCTTTGTCAGTATTATGAACGATTTTTTGACAGGTAATCTTTTAGCTTATCAACTAAACCAAGATCAGCTGGTAACCATGCAACCGAGTCTAGAGAATACTTATCAAGCCACTTGGCAGCTTCATGCTCTAAAAGCTCCAATTTTCCTGAGACAACCGTACAGATATAGCACTTCATTGATAGATGAAAGTTTGGGTAGTCATACTCTACAGTATCAAAGTATTCTATTACTTCAATTACGGTATCTAATTCTTCTTTAATCTCTCGTACGATGGCGTTTTCTGGAGCTTCCCCCTGCTCTACTTTACCACCAGGGAATTCCCAGCCATCTTTGAACTCACCATAGCCACGCTGTGTAGCGAAGATCTTGTTGTCTTTAATAATGATTGCGGCAACTACGTTAATTGTTTTCATGCTTTTGATTATTCCAACTTGTCTTAAGGTTATTTGTTTACGATATAGTCAAAGATATCATCTCTGACTGCATTTTCTAGTCTTAAAAGCATCTTTACTACTGTTTTATATTTACCATTGTCATTTTTCATGGTGATTTCTCGAGCACTTCCTTCCACATAATTTACTCGACCCAAATAGTAAAAATCTTCATCATTCCCATTTCTTTTTCTTACAAATAGCTCTATTTTGGTAAGTAATGTTGATTGCTCAAGAATGTGCTTTATTTCCTGACTCATTTTTTTCAAATTTTCACTGTCAGAAATCCATGAAAAAATATCATGACTAATAAAAGCATCTTCGTATTTGATACTCAAACTGATGTCTTCATTTTTATGATAATTTACAAAGATAGGCAGGGTATTAGTAGTTTTATCGTATTTATAACCGCCAATATTTAAGGGCACAACAGACTTAGACCAATCTAAAAGGCGACATACATCTGCTCTACTATACATTTTATACAAGCAGAGACTACCTTTTTCTTCTGCAAGAGCATAGTTTTTTTGACAATAATCTAATGAGTACTCAACTAACTCCTCTAAGAAGTCACAAAAAAGATCATTTTTGAGCATCTCTTTGAAATTATCATCTACCTTTAAGTCTTCTCCATCTAGCTTAGCAAAGCTAATATCTTTAATTGTTTTTTTACCCTCACCTGTGATGAAGTTATTGGTCATTATATTAGATAAATTAACCTTTTGAACTTGAGTTAAAGCGATACCCTTACCAACTTCTAAGTGCTTTAAAAGATCAGTGTACTGCCCATTTAAGATCTCTTTTAAGATTAAAAGTTCAGAATCACGCTTGCCATTAGCAAAGTGCTTAGATACAAACTTTAGGTGCTTTGCCTGTAGTGGGGTTAAAGTGTCTTTAAACTCTTTTTCGTACTTATCTAAAAAGTTGTAATATTTAAACTCTTTTTCGTAGTTATTTAAGAAATTGTAATAAGAACCCAAAGATTTTAGCTTACTCTTAAAGATACATTGCACGTCCATCTGGCCGTACCTTTCAAAATCAGATAATTTTGGAATTCTACCTAGCTTATGCTTTAACGCTTCATAGTTATCTCTAATGAGTTTAACTGCTGAGAAATTGGATGTATCAATTGAAGCGAAGATCTTGCTCTTTGCAATTTCATCAAAGTGAATGGTAGATGCTCCAGGGATGATGCGTTCACCTTCTTGTACATAGCGGCGCAGGTTCTCTTTGTCATAGCTTCTATCGCCTGATAGAGCCATAGGGATCATATAATTGTTCTGGTGATTTCCAATAAAATCTAAAATCACCACAAACTCTTTATCTATGTATTTACGAAGACCTCTACCTAACTGCTGTACAAAGACGATAGGTGACTGTGTAGGACGTAGCATTACAACCTGATTTACCTTGGGGATATCCACACCCTCGTTAAAGATATCCACAGAAAAGATGTAGTCTATGTAGTCACTACATGATTTGTCAGCTTCTATTCTGCGTACAGCATCATCTCTTACTGACTGTTTATCCTCACCTGTTAGAACTAAAGTTCTAAAACGACCTGATCTGTTGAATATGTCTGATAGTTCTTTTGCGATATCTTTTCTTGAGCAGAAGATAAGTCCTCTTGGCTTATCGCCTGAGTATGAGTAGAACTCCATCTGATCCATGATAAATGAAACTCTTTTTTCAGAGCATAAGAGATTAAAGTCACTTAACTCTAATTTCTCGTAATTTACATCCACAAGATCAGTGATGCCGAAATAGTGAAAAGGACATAAGAAATCATGCTCTAGAGCCTGTTGCAGTCTGATTTCATAAGCAATGTTGTGATCAAAAATTGAGAAAATATCAATATCATCAGAACGCTCAGGAGATGCTGTCATGCCTAGATACAAAATAGTAGGCTTAAAGTAGTTCATGATCTTGTCATAACTGCTAGCACCAGCATGATGAGCTTCATCGATTACTATTACATCAAATTCATCTTGTCTAAACTTATGCAGGTACTCTTCTTTACAGATGGTCTGCATAGTCGCGAAGATAAAATCAGCATTCTCTATATCTTTTTGAGTACCTGAGAGTAGAGCTGTTGTCTTGGTGTTGTTAAAGACGATGTCATAGCTTTTCATGGCCTGCTTGGCGATCTGCTCACGATGAACAATAAACAGCGCCTTTTTTGCTTTTAACTCACGTACAGCAAAAGCAGAAGCATAGGTTTTACCGGTACCTGTAGCTGAGATTAAAAGTGCTTTCTTTTCCCCTTTTGCAATCAGAGCTTTTAGTGAGTCGATAAACTCAGACTGCATTCGATTTGGCTTTAAGCTATAAGTTTCTAAAGAAAGCTCTTTAGTTGCAAGTGCAGCCTTTTTCTGAGCTTTTACTATCTTGTAACTTTCTTCATAAACAGACTTATAGTCATCATAGAGCTTGGAGTTTTCACTGTTCCATAAAGAGTTGAACTCATGCAAAACGTCTTTTACGAATTTTTCGTTCTCTTTTGAATCTAACCTTGTGTTCCACTCTTTGTTATAGGTAAGCGCGCTCTGAGTTAAATTTGATGAGCCAATAATAATTTGATAGCTCTCGTCCTTTTTAAAGATATAACCTTTGGTATGAAAGCCAGAATGCTCACGAACTTTTGCATTAGCTGTGATGTACATCTTTAAAGTGATGTTTTTAAACTTTGATAGTTTCTCTAAAGCTCTAGGTTCACTAAAGGTCAGGTAGTCAGTTGTCAGGATTTGACCTTTGATAGCTCTGTTTTCAAGATCTTTTAAGACGGGTAATAATGGCTCAATACCACTTGAGGTAATGAAAGCAACGCTTATGTAAAAGCAGTCACACTTTTTAAGACCATCTTCTATTGAGGATAAGACCTTTTTGCCGTACTCAGGATCGTTACTTACAAACTCACTTTTTAAAGCAAGTGCTCCTTGTTCTGTTAAGGCACTAAAAGAGTATTTTTGAAACTGTGTGGTCTTGTTATCCATGCGCTACTACCTCTTGTCCAGAGTATAGCAGCCTTAATTTTTTTGACCAGGTCTTGCGAGATACTTTTATGAAAAAGCACCTTCCCACATCTCTGTGAAAAAGTGCTTAAAAATGAATCTTTGAAAGATTAGGTTATAGGATTAGTACTCAATAGTACTCATCTTTGATAACTTCTTACGATCGTGCCATGCTTCAATGTAGCGAACGGTACCAGTTCTACCACGTGAACACATTGAAGAGGTTAGAGCAAAGCCACCCCTATAGTGAACACCGTCTAATAACTCACCTGGGGTTACACCAGTTGCTGAGAAGAAGCACTGATCAGTGGTTACTAAATCATCCACTGTGCGGATTGCTTTTAGATCAAAACCGTCTTTAATGATTGCTTCGCGCTCTTCTTCTGTCTTTGGCTTTAATCTTGTGAGCATCTGAGCACCGGTACCCTTTAGGGCACAGGCTGTTACCACAGCTTCAGGAGTACCACCAACACCTACTAACATATCGATGTCTGATCTTGGATCGATGGTCATTAAGGCACCAGCGATATCACCATCTGAGTGAACCATTACACGAGCACCAGCTGCGTGGATCTGATTGATTAACTCAGCATGACGAGGCTTATCTAATACGAATACCTTTAAGTCACCTACTCTCTTACCTAATGCTTTAGCTACATTTAAAAGATTATCTTTGATTGGAGCATCAAGATCAATAACATTAGCAGCCTCAGGACCTACCGCCATTTTTTCACAGTAGTAGCTGTGACCTGGGTTGAACATTGTGCCCTTTAATGCGATACCAACAGCAGCAATACCATTTGGTCTACCACCTGCAACACATGAAGTTCCGTCGATAGGATCAACTGCGATATCAAACTCTAAGCCGTCACCGAAACCTACTTTTTCGCCAGTGTATAGCATAGGAGCATCATCTTTTTCACCTTCGCCGATGACAATGGTTCCTTTGATATGCAAACTTTGGAATGCAATACGCATTGCATCTACAGCAGCTCTATCAACCAGCTCTTTATCCCCAAGACCTGTGAATTTTGCTGAAGCTAAAGCAGCAGCTTCTGTTACACGAACTAAATCAAGAGCGATATTCTTATCGGCTAAATGTTGTTGCATCATTACCTCTAAACTTCATGAAGTGCACAAATTGTGCATTTGTGTGCGGATTTTCGATGCGTGTATGATACACCGATATTAAGAATTATTAAAAACAAATCGTAAAAATCATGTTGAAAAAACAAAAGTTACTTTTACAAAGAAGATTAAGCCAAGCGTATAGGTATCATTAGTCCCTATAAATTTCAACTTTTCAGTAAATGACAAGGCACCTCAACACAATTTTTAACACCTAAAATTGGCTATTTCATACATTTTTTAACACCTGTTTTAGTGCTAAAACTACATTTTTTTCACATCTACTAATTATTCATATACTTGATTTATTTATAAATCAATATGTTAAGTTTTACTCACAAAATTAAGATACAATGACACATGATCTTACTTACATGAGGCAAACCAAAGATAACCGATGCCAGCTTATAATGAAGCATATCTAGATGAAGTTGTAGAAACTCAAGGAAAGCTATTTGCCTACATTGCTTACGATTTTCCTGACATGGATACCAAAGACTTCATTGAAAGCTATATGAAGAGTAAAACACGTCACTACATTGATGTTTCTCAAGCCTATGTAAGTACTAAAAATTACCTAGAGCTTTTTGAATACTTCTGTGAGGTTGATAAGTATCAACTAAAGAAAGGTAAAGCATTAGGTGTTTTTATACCTGATTGGATAGGTAGATTTTATGCTTACTATCAATGGAAATATGATCTTCCTAGTGCTGAGCTATTAAAAATCGTTCCTTTAGACTTTCTTAAAAGGTCATTTTATGGTCTGCAAGATCTTGAGATAGAGCTTGCTGCAGCAAGGGTTCATGACCATTTAAAAGAGCAGAAATAAAGACTTCTCAAAAGTGAAATTCAAAAAGCTCACCTTCTACATTAGACTCAATCAATTATGTGATCGGATCTTGTGATGCAGAAAGTGAGCTTTTTACTAAGCCATTTCAAAGACAAGAGTAAAGGTTGTGCCTTCACCTAGTTTTGAATCAACATCGATAGAGCCATGACACTCTTCAACGATGTGTTTTACGATAGTAAGACCTAAACCTGTACTATCCTTGTTGGTGTGACTTCTGTCAACACAGAAAAATCTTTCAAAGATTCTGTCCTGATCTTCTTTTGGAATACCAATACCGGTATCTTTTACGACAATAAAGAACTTATGTTCCTGGCTAAAGATCTTGCAATTAACAGTACCATTCTCTTTATTGTATTTAATGGCATTATCAATTAAGTTGTAGAGAATTTCAGACATATATCTGCGTACGAAATTCATCTGCAGATCTTCACTATCAAGCACAAGGGTTACGCCCTTTTTAGAAGCTTTCTCTTTTAGAGAATCTACTACACTTTCAGAGAGTGACTTTAAGTTTATATGCTCACTTTGTGCTTTTACGCCAGATTCAACCTTTGATAAGAACATGATGTCGTTAATCATGTTTAACAGAGCCTGTCCTTCAAAGCGGATCTTTTTACCAAAGTTCTGTAAATCATCAGGACGTACAATACCGTTTTCAATAAGTTCTGCTCTACCAATGATAGATTGTAGAGGTGTCTTTAACTCATGAGATACATTTGAAGCAAATTCCTGACGTTGCATCTGCAACTGCTTAGCTTTAGTAATATCAACTAATAAGAGTACGAAACCTACTAATTTGTCGTTTTCGGTGATCTTATTGAAAATTAGTTTGTAATACTTACCTGATAACTCAATATCCTGCTTCACATTCTCAATCTCATCTCTTTTCTCAAAGATTGAACAAAAGATTGGAGAGCGGTTGATATTAAGCAGGCTCTCACCTTTATATTTTTCAGGATCTTCAATATTAAAAATAGACTGCGCGCTCTGATTTATCAGAATAATCTCACCTTTCTTGTTTAAAAAGATGATGCCCTCAGACATATAGGCTGTCATAACCTTAATCTGGGAATGAGCTGCAGTTACTTTACGTAATAACTTCTTAATACGGTGCTGATGAGAATCAATCCTTTCTAAGAAAGGCTTTAACTCGTCATAAACCACGTTCTCTGTCGGATTGTTAAGATCAATCGTATTGATAGGACTTACAATCTTAGCTGAAATTCTCTTAGCTAAAATAACTGATACTACGATAGCTAACAGCAGAATGATAAGCAGGTGTAAACCTAATGAGAGTGCCTGTGAAAAGATGTTATCTGTAGTGTAGGCACAGCGCAATACATCTCCTGACTTTAACCTTACTGCATAGTAAACAGTTCTCTTACCTAAGGTAGAAGAGTATCTGTAAACTCTGCTTTTACCGGTTTTCTCAGCCTGACGAAATTCATCTCTATCTGAGTGATTCTCTAAAGTAGAAGCATTAACCTGAGAATCATAGTAGACAGTTCCATCTTTATGGATTAGATTGATTCTGTAATCGTCAATGGTTAATAGAGTCAAATCCATATTAGGATTCTTGTTGAGAGCATCTTCTAACTTGGTTGTAAAGGAAATAAGACCATCACTGTCAGCCTTGATTAGCTGATAGGATGAAATAAACAAAGATGCTCCCAATCCTAAAATCAGGACCAGAATAGTTGTAAAAAATACAGAACGAAAGATCCTAGAAATCATGCATCCGCCTTGTAACCGATACCTCTTACAGTCTGAATGACATTCTCAAGATCACCCAATTTTGATCTCAGAGCCCTGATGTGAACGTCAACAGTTCTGTTTTCACCATCATAATCAATACCCCAGATGAGATTTAACAATTCATCTCTGCTGTAGACGCGACCAGGATGCTTAATTAGAAGAAACAGTAACTCAAACTCCTTTAATGATAAGTCTAGTTTCTTATCATCAGCAGTAACTGAGTGCTTTACCTCGTTAATCACGATCTTGCCAAACTTAACCTCGCCTTTAGCATCGCTACCTTCATTTGAACGTCGCAAGATAGCTTTAATTCTGGCAACCATTTCCATTACAGAAAATGGCTTGGTCATATAGTCATCAGCACCTAAATCCAGGGCTTTAATCTTTTCATATTCAGCACCACGTGCTGTGGCCATAATTACAGGTAGTTTTGCTGTCTTTGGATTTGCTCTTAATTTTTTGAGAACATCAACACCACTCATATCTGGCAACATTACATCTAGAACTACAAGCTCAGGTAGTTCTTTTGCTATTGCTTGAAAAAAGCTTTGGGCATCAGCAAAGCCTTCTGCCTTAAAATTCATTGAATTGAGTGTATAAAGCTCAAGTTCTCTAATATCAGCATCATCTTCAAGACAGTAAATCATATAAGCCTACTCCTGACCTGTTAGTTTGCCTGTAAGCATATATTGAGTGCATCTTGCTACATTGCAAGAATGATCTCCAATACGCTCTAAGTATTTTGCAATCATTAAAAGATCAAGTGAATAGCTTGCATCTTTTTCAGAGCTCTTGATCTCATGAATTAAGGTATCCTTAATGGTAAAGAAGTACTTATCAACTACTGTATCATGCTTTATAACATTTGCAGCTAATGTGCCATCTTTGTTCACAAAAGAATCAATACTCTTTTTTACCATCTCGATAGCTTCTTCACTCATCTTTTCAATAAGTAGAATGTCATCGCCTTTGTAGTTAAAATCAAAGTGAGTGATAATCTCAGCAATGGCTATTGCCTGAGTACCAATACGCTCAACATCAGATACTAATTTTAAGGTAGCTGATACTACTAACATATCGTGAGCTACTGGCTGCTGTCTTAAAAGAGTTTTAATACACAGGCTTTCAATCTCACGAGCTTTTGAATTTAAGTCATAGTCTTTTCTGTAAATGCTCAAAGCCTTCTCTTTATCGTGACTTTTAAAAGCTTCAAAAGCATTAGTTAAGCTTTCTTCACATGCTGATGACATTAAAATCAAAGAATTGTTAATCTGTGACATCAGCTCATCTAACTGGAATCTCATTTTTTTACTCCTATTAAGCCAAATAGCTTTAGCCAAATCTTCCGGTTACATAGTCTTCACAGCGCTTATCCTTTGGTTTAGTGAAGATGTTATCAGTGCTGTCGCACTCTACAAGATCACCTAACAGGAAGAATGCTGTTCTATCTGAAATTCTTAAAGCCTGCTGCATATTGTGAGTTACGATCACAATGGTATATTTCTTTTTAAGCTCACAGGTAAGCTCTTCAATCTTGCCAGTAGAGATAGGATCAAGTGCTGAGGTAGGCTCATCCATTAACAGGATCTCAGGCTCAACAGCCAGAGCTCTTGCAATACACAATCTTTGCTGCTGACCGCCTGACAGACCTAAAGCAGAAGTCTTTAATCTGTCCTTTACCTCATCAAAGATAGCAGCCTTTTTCAAAGACTTTTCTACTAACTCATCTAGAGCTGATTTATTTCTAATACCATGAATTCTTGGACCATATGCGATGTTATCGTAGATAGACATAGCAAATGGATTTGGCTTTTGGAAAACCATACCAATGTCTTTGCGCAAAGCGCTGACATTGATCTTGGTGTTTACTAACTCTGTACCCTTAAACTTGATTGAACCGTCAACTCTTAAACCTTCAATCAGATCATTCATACGGTTTAATGAGCGTAAAAAGGTAGACTTACCGCATCCTGATGGACCAATAAGCGCAGTGATCTCGTGCTCATTGATATGCATATTGATGTTATGCAGAGCATGATTTTCACCATAGTAAAGATTAAAGTTTTTTACATCGATAATTGGTGTGGTATTCATTTCTAGTACCTTTTATTCTGAATTCTCTTTGATAACTTGCTTGCGGTGTAATTGATTAAGAGGCTCATGCAAAGCATGATGGCTGCAATTACGAAAGCAACATCAAACTCGCCTTGCTCTTTAGCATAGACATACAAAGCAACCGTTAAAGTTGAACCTGATGATGACATCGCATCAATAAAACCATTTACCTTATGGGCAAAACCTGCGGTAAATAAAAGAGCTGCTGACTCACCTAACATTCTGCCGATGGCGAGAATACATCCAGTAACAATACCGTCGATACAGCAAGGTAAAACAACAGTTCTAATTGAGTACCATTTATTAGCTCCAAGACCAAAAGCACCTTCTCTGTATGAAGTAGGAACAGAATCCAAACTCTCCTGGGTAGTTCTAATAATGGTAGGTAAATTCATGATAGTAAGTGTTAGGGCACCTGCTAATAATGAGGTCTTAAGGCCAAAGTACTGACAGAAGATAAGCATACCGACCAGACCGTAAATAATAGAAGGAATACCAGCTAAACTTTCAATAGCATATTCAATGGCTCTTTTTACCTTCATGTTCTTTGCATATTCAGAAAGATATACAGCAGCACCTACACCTAGAGGAAGCACAAAGACCAAGGTAGCAATTACGATATAGATAGTGTTTAGAATATCTGGTAACACACCGATGGTATCGTTGATGTAGCTAGGCTTAGTACTTAACAACTGCCATGAAACATGAGGAATAGCTCTTATAAAGACATAAAGAATAATGAAAAGAACCACTGCAACGGTAAGTGCTGTAGCCGCATAGGCAAAAGACAGCATTACGTTCTTATAGATATTTCTTCTTAAAGCATTGTTCATATTACTTGCCGCCTCTCTTCTTTAAGACAAGATTTAACAGTGCATTGATTACCATAATGAAGATGAACAGCACTAAAGCAATTGAGAACAGAGCCTGACGCTGCAGACCTGCTGAATATGACATCTCGGATGCTACTGCGGTAGTTAAAAATCTTACTGATTCGAATATGCCAGGCATATTAGCTACGTTACCTGCAACCATCATTACAGCCATAGCTTCACCAATGGCTCTACCTACACCTAAAACCACTGCAACACCAATACCACGGCGAGCAGCTGGGACTACAACTTTATAAACTGTCTCAACCTTATTGGCGCCTAATGCAAGTGAGCCTAATTCATACTCATGAGGAACAGCCTCAAGTGCACTGATGGATACCTTAATAATTGAAGGTAAGATCATGATAGAGAGCACTAGGATTGCTGCTAATAATGATGAACCGTCTGCAAGGTTAAAAATATCTTTGATAGCTGGGACTAAAACCAGCATACCGATAAAACCGAAAACAACTGAAGGAATACCCGCTAATAAATCTACTACTGATTCAATAAACTGCTTTACTCTTAAAGGAGCAAACTTAGCCAGGTATACAGAACTAAAGAAACCAATTGGAAGACCGAATAAAATTGCACCAAAGGTACCGTAAATAGAGGTCAGAATGAAAGGCATAATACCGAATTTAGGATCGGCTGCTGTTGATGCCCATTTAGTTCCAAAGATAAAGTCAAAAAAGCCTATTTCATGAATAGCGGGAATTCCAGAAATAATTAGATACAGACAGATGACCACTACGAATACGATATTGAGGTAACCTAGAATGGTGAACACCCAGGTAGCAATCATGTCTGCGCATTCTTGATGATTTCTTAATTGCATAAAATAATAACTGCAGGATCAGCTCCTGCAGCTCCGTGATAATGATTGATTACTTCTTAGCAGGAACAACGCCAGCCTTTACAATTAAAGGCTTAGCCTCATCTGACATAGCGTAGTCAATGAATGCCTTTGCATCCTTTGAAGGCTGTTTAGCCTTGTTTAGAACGAATACGAATGGACGCTGTAACTTGTAGCTCTTGTCTAAAACTGTTTCTTCTGATGGAACAACACCGTTGAAAGATAGAACCTTGATTGAATCATTTACAGCTGATAGAGAAGCATAACCGATTGCATTCTCGTTCTGACCTACAGTGGTAATAACATCACCAGTTGAGGTTAATTCCTGACGATATTTGCATGAATCCTTAGTACCGGTTACAGACTCGAAACCATCACGGGTACCTGAACCTGCTTCACGACCAATTAAAACTACAGGAGCATCAGCACCACCTAAATCTTTCCAGTTGGTGATCTTGCCTGTAAATACATCTTTAATCTGCTCAGTAGTGATATCAGTTAACTTGTTTGACTTGTTAACAACGATTACGATGCCGTCGTATGCAACATCGATACCCTGTAATTTTTCCTGTTCCTGAGCTTTTAAGGCTCTGGATGACAGACCGATGTCAGCACGACCTTCTAAAACAGCAGTGATACCAGCACCTGAACCAGTTGGGTTGTAAGTAACATCGATTCCATTGCCTTCAAATGACTCAATCAGAATACCCATTACCTTTTCCATTGAAGTTGAACCGTCAGTAATCACAGCGCCAGCATTAGCTGATGCAGAAAAACCTAATACGCAACCACAAACTGCTGATAACAAAGTCTTGTTAAATTTCATTTTTAAAATCTCCATATCAATCGACATGATTAAGATACAAAGACTTTGTTAACTTACTAATGTGCAATTGTTAAAATTTTGTAAATAGAGTAAAAGAGCATTGCCAAGCGGTTTTATTAGTTTTTTAACATAAATTGTTAAGTGCAAAAGAAAGGATTTATTGCTTTTCTGGAAATATCTTCTTACATGAACTGCTATACAGGAGCTGAAAAGGTGAAAAATTACAGGAAGTTGAAATTTACAGGAAAAGTTATGTACAGAGCTTAGAGCTCAAACAGCTAAGTCAGATTGCTTTGATTTTAATCTGATAATTATAAATTCATTTATTGTTTGGAATATTGGACTGTTGTCTTACAGAGATTTTTTTCTTAAAAAATGAGTTTGGCCTATGTTTTCAGCGTAGAAGTTAGGATAAAAAATTGAACACAATTTTTATGTTATATTCCTGGTATTTCCTTGTCTCTGACTTTTAAAAGGAGAAATATAATGGACAATTCAAAATACAACAAAAAGCAAAAATGAAAAGAAGAGCTGGAAAAATTCAGAATTCTGTTTGAAATCGATTTTAAGGGAAATGTAAGTAAATAGCTTCTTGATGCTTATGAAAAATGCCTGAATTTAGAAATTTCAATGGATGAATTCTGTAATTTTGTTATAGAAAGTTCTTTTAAAGCCTATAAAAATAATAAGCAGCATGATTCCAATTTTAAAGACGAAACTAAACTGAAGATTAGCCTTAATCAGATATTAGAGAAATTTAAGAGCTAAAAGATAACCACAAATCTGTTTACAAAAAGTTATAAGTGAATGGTATGTAGAGAACGGCGATACATTTATGCAAATTTAAACTGTGTGCACTCTTTTTGTTGTTGAAAAAAAAGATTACATCGTAAAGCAAAACCACAGGGAAAAGCTCTGTTACAGACAGCTGGTGTTGAATAATACACAATTGGATGTTATCAGATCTGCAGTTAATGACCGATGACAGTGTTAATTGCTGAGTTTTATTCATAATCCAACATTAGGAGCAGGACGATAACCTGCTCCTTTCACATTTGAAAAATATATTCCCCCGTCTGAATACATCTGTGTAACCTTATCTGAATCAGTCTTCACAGAATTATTCTTCTCTGGTTTAGAGTACTGCATATGCTCAAGGCTCACCGTATGTCATCTGACTGTCCTTTATTTTTATAAAGGATACATCAGACAGAGCTTCGTTACCCTGAATATCTGACATTGAGAACATATAGGCATAGGTACCGTCAGGCAGGGCTGAATCCTCAAGTGACCAGTTAGAACTTAAAGTAAAGCTGTCAGTCTCAACCTCACTTGTATCATCCTCACTGTCAGCCATTTTCTGCATTAAGGTTGTGATCCTGTCACCAGGTTTCAGTTTGATTAAATTCTTGTCAGGCATACCTGCACTGGTTATACGGCGCGCTCCTAATACCACATATTTACTCTGTTTGAAGTCATACAGAGCCTCAATGACAGAGCGGACTCCATTTAAAATCACTGGAATTGAGTAGTAGTTGTAATTTTCAAGATCTGCAGTAGTTTCAAGATACACAAGATGACCGTCTAAAGTCGGCCAGTTACCGTTGAAATTATCCCTGAAGATACCGTTATCCCAGTCCTGAAACATATCAATATCGTCACCGAAAACTGTAACGTCATTTTTATCGTTGAGTGTTGCAAGATAAAAACGCACCGAATCTATATACTTTAAAGATTTGTCATCAAGAGTCATTTCAAGTGCAGGAGTGCCGTCGTCTTTGGTAACTACCTCCACCTTTGTATCCTCAAGTGAGCTTATATCCATCTTCTGCATTGGAGCTATAGATTCTGAGATTAGGGTTACATTGTTTTCAACAAGCCCCTGAATAAAGGAAATCGGATCCTGATCTTTTCCAGGTTTTTCATTTAACAGCGACTGCAGAGCTGTATTGACACTGTGGTTTACAGTATTTGCAATAAAATCTACTGCACCACCAGAACTACTGTGCTCTGGCTTTTCTGATGAATCGGACTCAGAAGGTTCTGAACTTACATGAGACTCAAGCTGTGAGGTTGAAGACAGTTCTGAAGAAGCGGCATCATCACCTTCGCTTGTGATAGCTTCAAGCATTGAGTTTGCGGTATTTCCGTCAATAAAACCGTGCTGAAGACCGTAGGTCAGGATAAAGGAATTTACAAGACCGTTTTCAACCATCATGGCGTAACTATCCTCATCAGAGTCAAATGGATAGTAGCATGACAGTCCAGATGCCTGATGAGCAGGTCCGCTTACCTGATATAAAACAGCTTCTTTGAGGTACTGTTGCATTTTTCCTGCAGCAGGATGTCTCTCTTTAGATGCGTCAGAAACTTTAGAAATAAAGTCTCCCATATCCACCATGTTGGAGTACCCTGAGGACTTTGAATTTGAGAAATTCTCTGATCGTGTTGCAGCTCTACCGATTGTGGCATAGAAGGAGTCATTTTCTGAAGCCTGCATCAGGGCGTACATACCAAAGATATTCCAGGCTTTGATCATTGGACTGATTTTACTCAAATCGATTAGAGACAGGGTTGCAGTCTGTTCTGTCTCCTCATCCTCACAGCCCTTGTAATAGGCATCACAGATACTCTTACCTAACTGAACGGCACTCTGTGATGTATTTTCTGCAAGAGCATTTAACCACAGGGTATACTGCCAGCCGTTACCAGGTTCTACCTCCTGAGAAGCTACAAAATAGTGTCCATAGGGTTCAATGCTTGCTGCAGTATCCACAGTAGCCATAAGACAGGTGTCAAAACCTATAAGTTCAAAAGGTTTTACTGCAGGGGCGTCACCGTAAACCGATGAAAGTGCATTCCTTAATTCTGACAGACAAATCGAATCAAAACTGTAATTCTCGTCATTGGCAAAACCGAACACACTTCCGCCGCCATGATCCCAGAAGAGCAGAACATTGTGATCTGACGAATAGTTCTTTTGACAGAAATTTAAAAAGTTATACAGGGTTCTGCCATCTCCCATGTTTGCTTGAGGTAATTCCTCAATTAAATTAAGCTCTCCGTCCCTGACCATAAAACGGGAGATTTTTTTTGGGGATATGCCAAAGTTCTGCCATTTGTTTGCACCTCCTGTCTGAATGATCACGGTCACCTCATCTGAAGGAGAGGCATCTATCATTTCACTTATATCTGCAGTGGCAGCACCATAGTTGCTTTCAAGATCACTGCCACACATATAAACAAACACAGACCATGAATCTGCCATTGCACTAAATGGTGTGAACACAAGCGCAACAGCTATACAGACATAAGACAGTAAAGTTCGCATATGACCACCTGTAACCAAAATATCCTAAAACAGGAATCAATCCTTAATCTCTGCTATTCCATGAGTTTTAACAGCTCGTCATGTCTGGCTTTGTCTCTTTGCATAGAAACATTAAAAGTCCCTAACTGACTGCTCTGAACCTTTTGAACAGTACTACCGTCTGATGAAAGTAAAACATCTACATTGTTGTCTATTACTGTTGGAATATAGTCAAACAGACAGGCTGCGCTGTTCATTTTCCATTCACCGAAAGCAAGTAAAAACACAGGAGAGCAGTCTTCAGTTTCAAGAGTAAAGAACTTGTCTGACATAAAGTCCTTGGCTTTTTTAAGAGCCGCCTCATCATCATTTACGACAATATCACAGGCACATCTGTACATTGAAAGCAGGACATCATGAGACTGCTGAGATCTTTCTCCATAGGCTTTGTCGTAAATACCAAGAGCATCAGCAAAAGTATCCATAGCTTTTGCATACTGGCCGCAGGAGTGTTCAAACAGGCCCTTTTCATTGAGCACCGAGGCCATTGCAGGATGCTCTTTACCATATGCTGAAGAGGCAACAGAAACAGCCTTCTCTATATATGAGCTTGCCTCATCCGTGTTATTCTGTCTTTGGGCGCATACACTCAGGCTTTTTAAGACACTGATAACGGTACTTGCATTGCCTGACTGATTTTCTGACAGCTCAAAAGCTTTTGAAAACAGCTTCTGGGCGCTAGCATAATCTTTCTTTTCAAAAGCTATCGAAGCTTTGTTCTGGAAGAAGCTAGGCTCTGCAATTCCCAGTTTTTCATAGATTTTTTCACTTTCACCGATTGCATCTTCAGCCTTTTCAATGTCACCTGATCTAAGATATGAAAGGCTCAGTGCAGACAGAGATGAAGCCACCTTCTGACTGTTTTCCTCTGCTGTTGTGCGTCTTATATCAAGAGACTGCAAGCCATATTTCACAGCCTCGTCATGTCTGTTAAGAGCCGTGCAGATCCCAACCATGAGCTGACTTATATCTGAAAGTTCCTCATCCTTCTCGTCTCCTTTAAAAAATGAAAGAGCCTTTCGTCCTGTTTCATAAGCTTCTTCATAGTCTCCTAAAAAAAACAGTGCTCCTGCTTTAAGTTCATTCAAACGCGGCAACCAGTATTTATCCTGCTTCTTTTCAGCTGTTTTTAAGGCTTCCTCAAGAAGAGCAAACGCATCACTTTTGTCATCAGAATATTCCATCAGAAATGAGGCTTCATCGTAGATATACTGCAGATTGTCTTTATCAGTCTCTCTTCTCTGAGCTAAAGCCTCATAGGCGCCGTTCAAATCATTGCTGCTCAACTTTTGCTCATAAGTGGCGTACAGCGAGGCAGCGTCATCGGATGCATTAGCAAAACCGGCACTTAATGAAAGAACCAGTGAAAGTAAAATTCTATTAAATTTCATATAACTCCCAGAGTTTGTGTTTTATTTCTCTGTATGACAAATGTCCTACCAGCGGGAGGAAGCTCCACCGCCCCCAGAGCTTCCTCCCCCAAAACTGCCGCCTGAAGAAGAGGAGAAACCGCCAGTGCCACCACTTAGGAAACTGTCATTATCGTCATCATCGTCATCTATTTTGTATGAACGTTTAACTTCATATCCGCAGTAAGAACAACGTTTTACTTCCTCAAGATAAGTATGATGGTGCTTTTTTCTTTCTTTCTCACTTATCTTTTTTAAGGTTTTGCGTCTGCCACAGTTAGGGCATTTTTCAAACAGGTTCCAAAGCATCACGCCTGCTGCAACAGCAAAGATCAGAACTACAGTTGCGATGATTGTGACAAGTGTAATTAAAAAGTCATCATCGTCACTGTCAACACCCGAACTCTCATCATCTGACTCTGATTTGCCTTCTGTGGCAAGGCGCTCATACAGGGCATCAATACCTGCCCTCATGCCTTCGTTTATTTTTCCCTCTTTAAAAAAAGGGATCATCTTCTGCTGCTGTATACGCTTGCAGACAGCATCCGGAAGCACACCTTCAAGACCGTAACCTGTATGGAAACGGATAATGTGCTGATCTTCAACATAGGTAAGCAGAAGACCTTCATTTTTATCCCTCTGTCCTATTCCCCATTTTCTGAACAACTTCTGAGAGAATTCAAAGACATCACTGTCGCCAACTGATGGAAGTACTACCACAGCTGACTGTATACCTGTGTCCTTTTCGAGCTGAGTAAGTTTTTCGTTAAGATATGAAACCGTATCATGAGTAAGTAGAGAGGCGGGATCACTTACATGAAATGAGGTATTCTCAAGTCTTGGATTTGGAACTGTGTCTACTGTATAAAAGTCAGATGCAAAGGCACTTAACGTAAAAATAAGGCTTAATGCAAAAATGACAGCAGTTATCCTGTGAAGTCCTGCTGATAACACAGAGTGCCTAAGTAAATTCATGCTCGAACCTTAAAATGAAACCTCAGGACTGTCTTCTAAATGCTCTTTTGCCTTCAGGTATGCTTTTGATTCAAAGCCAAACAGAGAAGCTAAAATATTTTTAGGGAATTTTCTGACCCCGGTATTGAATGCATTTACTGCATCATTGAAGTCTTTACGGGCAACTGCAATACGGTTTTCAGTACCTTCAAGCTGTGCCTGCAGCTCTAAAAAATTCTGATTTGCCTTAAGATCAGGATAATTTTCAGCGACAGCAATCAGACGACCTAAAGCCTGAGTGATAGCCCCCTGAGTCTCTTCAAATTTCTTTAAATCCTCCTCAGAAGGATTGCTGACGTTCTGAAAAGACTTTGCTCTTAAGGCTGTCAGATTTTCAAGAGTTTCCTTTTCATGTGTGGCATATCCTTTGACGGTATTTACAAGATTAGGAATAAGATCTGCACGGCGCTGATACTGAACTTCGACATTAGACCATTTTGCAGAAGTACTCTCATCCATTGATACAAGACTGTTATATGAAAAAATGCAATATAGAACCAGAAAGGCTAAAACAGCACTTAACACCATAGAGGTACGACTTTTAAACATGGGAGCTCTCCTGTAAAGTTAATGTATAAATTATTGTATAGAGTCATTGTATTGACTGTCTGTATTGAATGACTGTACTGACAGGCAGTAGTGTTCAAAAAGAAAACAGTAAGAAAAAAACATTTGTATGTTAGTTTATTAAACAGCGATTTTCAGAAAATTTCACAAAATATTCTGCCTTATTATTTACTGATTTTCTTTAAAAATTTCCCCTTATTAAATGTGCTTCGCAAAAACAAAAACACGAATTTGCGCAAATAAATATAAATTATCCAACAATCAAGAAGTTAACATAAATATTAGCCCTCTTAAGAGATTAAGATATATAAGCCTCTTTATAGTGTATTTCAGATTATTTTGGAACAGACACACTATCAGATAAAGCTCGACAGCCTTCATTTAAAAAATTCACCATAAACATATAGTAGCCTCAATATGAGTTTTTACGGACATATTTAAATGTAAAAATGAGATATAACTCAATAAATCAGCATATAAACTAAAGTGAATTTTATTATATTGCTTGTGAACAATATTTTAATCAATTATACTCAATCTGTGAGTGGTGTAAGTTAGAACTGATCTATGGCCTTTTTAGTCACACTGCTTATCTTACGGTCTCTTATATTATTTATATGGGATTTTTTTCAAACAAAAGGACTCAATATGAAACGTGCTTTGATGATCATTGGCCTTGCTGTCGCTATGACAGGTGGATCTTTTGCTGTTCAGGCTGAAGAAACCGATGTTGCCAAGGTTAAGTGCAGCGAATTTATTCAGGACAAGGAAAGTATGGGTATGCTTTTAATGTGGCTTGACGGATACGCATCACAGAAAAGCGACAATACCGTATTAAGCGATGAGTGGATTGAGAAATTAGGAGCTCACATGGGCAAATACTGTTCTGAGAATCCTGACACAACTATTCTTGATGCTGCTCAGGCTATGGAAGAATAACAGAATTAACGGAGTTTATTATGAAAAAATTACTAGCTTCAGCAGTAGCTGCACTAGCATTAACCGTAACCGCCAACGTTGCCTCAGCTGAAGAGCAGGATGTTGCAAAGATTAAGTGTTCAGAGTTTTTACAGAGTGGCAGCACCATGCCTCTTTTAATCATGTGGATCGATGGCTACCTCTCAGCTGCATCTGACAACACCACCATGGATGACGCCTATATTGAGGAATTAGGCAACAAATTAGGTGAATTCTGTGGCAAGAATCAGAACGCTACCCTATGGGATGCAATCAACTCTTTAAGTGATGAATAATCCTTAAAACCTCACTCAAAGAGGCGGACTGTCATAAAGTCCGCTCTTTTTGTTTTACAGATCTCTTTCTCCTCAGCACTGTTAACCCCATCTCCTATCTGAATGCTTTTCACAAAAAAAATGGGCAACTTCAGATCACCGAAATTGCCCAAATGTGTAAACTAAGGTACAGTCTCTCCAATACCTATATACCTCATTTACAAGAGCTTAGTTATGATCACGCCTCCTTTTTGAAGACATGAACTGTCATAAAGGTGACTGAACAGTACCTGTTCATTGTTTATTGTGACATCTAAAGGTGAATTGCCAGCGTTTATATATACTTTTAATACTTCATCAGCAGAATGTTTTTCATATTTAATGAATCTGCCGTCTTCTGAATGCCAGGTTATGTTCTGGCTTTCGCAGGCTTTATGCTGTTTACGCAGTGAGATCAGTGACTTTACAGTGCTGATGGTCTTGTCATAAACCTTATTTTCAATGTCTTTCCATGGCATTGGTCTTCTGTTGTCAGGATCATTCTTTCCTTCAAGAGCAATCTCTGTGCCATAGTAAATACATGGAGAACCAGGCATGGTAACCAGTACGCTAAGCTGCTGTATAAGCTTGTCATAACTTCCGCATCGTGTAATGGCTCTGTCCACGTCGTGGCTGTCAAGGAAGTTAAATACAACCTGATTAACCTGTTTCATATACAGAGAATAACAGTAATTCATCATGTACATAAAATCGTCAGAGCTTAAGGTCTCATCGACAAAGAAGTTACTTAATGACTGCATGAAAGGATAGTTCATTACAGAATCATACTCGTCCCCTAACAGGTATGGTGTTGAATCCATCCAGATCTCACCTAATAAGAACAGATCAGGTTTTACAGCCTTTAATTCGCGATGCAGTTTCTTAATAAAAGCGTGAGAAATCTCATTTCCAACATCAAATCTGATGCCGTCAATGTTCCACATTTCAATCCAGTCTTTGCATACTTTAGTAAAGTAGTCCATAACCTCAGGATTTGAAGTATCAAGCTTTGGCATTTCATCTACGAAGGCAAAGCTGTAATATCTTCCGTCCTTGGTATTTCCATCAAAACTGAAATTGTCCTTTTTAACAAAATACCAGTCATAATATTTTGAGTTTTTGCCGTTTTTTACAACATCCTGCCAGGCGAAAAAGCCTCGACCTGAATGATTGAAAACAGCATCAATCATGACCTTAATTCCCAGAGAGTGAGCCTTTTCTACCAGTTTTCTAAAGTACTCATTGTCTCCAAAATCAGGATCGATATGCTCATAGTCTGAGATGTTATATTTGTGATTCTCAGTTGAGGTAACAAGTGGAGTGAAATAAATGCCTGTAATGCCAAGATCTTTTAGATACTCCAGCTTACTCATTGCACCCTTCAGGTTTCCACCATAAAAGGAATCTCTGGTTAGCGATTTATAATCATCCCAGTCGTTTAACTGCTTATTGCCCTCATAATCGAGCTTGCAGAATCTGTCAGGAAATATCTGATACCAGAAGATATCTTCAGCCCACTTAGGATGTGTACAGATATCGGCACGGTTCATCCAGGCAAATTTGTAGAAATGTCTGATGATGTTGTCCTTTTTCATGAAATCCTTGTCATGGACTCCATCTTCAAACAGATAACATAACTCATCACCAGCATAGATTTCAAAATAGTACTGGATACGCTTGAATTCTGGTTTTAAGGTGACAGACCAGATTAATTCGTGTGAAAGCTCTTTTTCAATATGAAGTTCAAGAGGCTGACCTGACCATGGATCAGTACCTGAACAGCCGAAAATGTATGGATCGGCATGAACAATCACTACTTTACTGATTGATTTATTGGTTTTTACATTGATGACCAACTCATCTTCATTTAAAGAATAACAATCAGTAAAAGCGCACTTGTGTGATATTCCTTCTACAAGCATACAATATGCTCCTTTTTTATATCCAACTATAATTAGCATTTTAATACTAAAAAATCAGATATTCTTTCAGAATGCTATCGAGTTTTTAACACAATCCTATTATTTGTATTAAAATTATCATGTAATTTGCCTTATAAAGGATCTGTTTTCAATAAAATCGCTGATACGGTAGTTTATGATAGAAGAACAAAAATCTATTCACGAAAATGTCAATCACGGTACGGTTAATTTTCCATATGCTATTTACCATGTGAGGATGCCTTTTCACATCACAAGTTATCCTCTGCACTGGCATAAGGAAATCGAATTTATCTATGTTATTGACGGTACGCTTACAGTCTCTGTAAACAGCAGAAAGTTTGAAATGAACAGAGGTGATATTTCTGTAATACTTCCAGAACAACCTCATGCCCTGTTCCAGTATGAAAATGTAGAGGCTAACTATATCAATATCGTTTTTAATCTTGAATATCTTCATTCACAGGGCACAACCAACTATCTTTACGACAAATATATCGCGCCTTTCGTAAGGGGTGAGCGTTCTTTAGATCCCTACATTCCCTGCAGATCTCTTATAAATGCTGAACTATTCCCTTATATAAATGAACTTTTTAACTGCCGACACGAAAGCTACACCGAAGACGGATTACTCATCATTTCAGATCTTATTCACATCATGCACACGGTTTGCAAAAAGAGCGTTGAAGTATCGCAGGATCTGATGTCTGAACATATTAAAGCTGACAAAGTAAAAAAAGCAGTTTACAAGGTGCAGAACTGTTTCCATAAGCATCTTACAATCGCATTCATGGCAGAGGTCTGTGGCGTATCGGAAAGCCATTTTATGAAAATCTTCAAAGATGTTACCAAACAGAGCTTTAATGAGTTTCTCGTAAATTACAGACTGGAGGTTGCTGCAAAACAGTTAAGAGAAAGCGAACTTAAGGTTATAGATATCGCAGTTGCCTGTGGTTTTAACAACCATTCTTACTTTACTCGAGCTTTTATAAAGAAATACGGATTAACCCCAGTAAAGTATCGCAGGAGAGAAGAATTGAAACTGACAGAAAAGATAAAAGGCAATGATACTGATAGGTTAACTGAAATAAAATTACAACAGAAATAACAAAGCCAGGCAAAGCCTGGCTTCATTATTAGCACAAAGTGCAGGAGGTATTACTCAATGATAGTACCAACAACACCAGCACCTACTGTTCTACCACCCTCACGGATAGCGAATCTCTCACCTTCAGCCATTGCTACTGGGTGAATTAAGGTTACAGTCATATCGGTGTTATCACCTGGCATTACCATCTCTACGCCTTCCTGTAGGTCGATAGTACCAGTAATATCAGTTGTTCTGAAGAAGAACTGTGGACGGTAGCCCTTGAAGAATGGAGTGTGACGACCACCTTCATCCTTGTTTAATACGTATACCTGACCTGTGAACTTGGTGTGAGGTGTGATGGTACCTGGATGTGCAAGAACCTGACCACGCTCAACTTCGTCACGCTTGGTACCACGTAATAGGATACCTACGTTATCACCTGCCTGACCCTGATCTAGTAACTTACGGAACATTTCTACGCCTGTTACTGTGGTCTTGGTGGTTGGACGAATACCAACGATTTCAACTTCGTCACCTACCTTTACAATACCACGCTCAACACGGCCGGTTACTACTGTACCACGACCTGAAATTGAGAAGATATCTTCGATTGGTAATAAGAATGGATCATCGATATCACGCTTTGGATCTGGGATGTAGCTATCTAAGGTATCTGCTAACTTATAAATTGCCTCTTCCCACTTTGCTTCGCCGTTTAATGCGCCTAATGCTGAACCACGGATGATTGGAGTGTCGTCGCCTGGGAACTGATACTGATTTAACAGATCACGAATATCCATCTCAACTAACTCTAATAACTCTTCGTCGTCTACCATATCGCACTTGTTTAAGAATACGATGATGTATGGTACACCAACCTGACGTGCTAACAGAATGTGCTCACGTGTCTGTGGCATAGGACCGTCTGTTGCTGCTACTACTAGAATTGCACCATCCATCTGTGCAGCACCAGTAATCATGTTCTTTACGTAGTCAGCGTGGCCTGGGCAGTCAACGTGTGCGTAGTGACGCTTCTCGGTATCGTACTCTACGTGAGAGGTGTTAATGGTAATACCACGTGCCTTCTCTTCTGGTGCGTTATCGATCTGGTCGAACTTTCTTGCCTCACCACCGTACTTCTTTGCTAATACGGTTGTGATAGCTGCGGTTAATGTGGTCTTACCGTGGTCAACGTGACCAATGGTACCTACGTTTACGTGAACTTTGCCACGGACAAACTTCTCTTTTGCCATTTTTAAATTTCCTTTAGTTTTTAGAGGTGCAGCTTTCACTGCACCAGTTAAAAAGTATTGTTAAAAAAACTTGTTGTTAGACTTATTCTTTAGTCTGACGCTCAGCGATTACAGCCTCAGCGATGTTCTTAGGAGCTTCAGCATAGTGACCGAATTCCATTACGTATGAAGCACGGCCCTGAGTCTGAGAACGAAGATCGGTAGCATAACCGAACATCTCTCCTAGAGGAACCATTGCATGAACGATCTTGCCCATAGGGCCATCTTCCATACCTTCAACGATAGCACGACGACGGTTTAAGTCACCGATAACATCACCCATGTAATCTTCTGGAGTATCAACTTCTACCTTCATTAAAGGCTCTAGAAGAACAGGCTGTGCCTTCTTGAAACCATCCTTGAATGCCATAGAACCAGCAATCTTGAATGCCATTTCAGAAGAGTCAACTTCGTGGTAAGAACCATCAAATACAGTTACCTTAACGTCAACTACTGGATAACCAGCGATAACGCCGTTAGCAATCTGCTCCTGAACGCCCTTATCGATAGCTGGGATGTATTCCTTAGGAATTACACCACCAACGATCTCGTTAACGAACTCGTAACCCTTGCCCTGCTCAAGAGGCTCGATACGTAACCAGCAGTGACCGTACTGACCACGACCACCTGACTGACGTACGAACTTGCCTTCCTGCTCAACCTTAGCTCTGATGGTCTCACGATAAGCAACCTGAGGCTTACCTACGTTACACTCAACCTTGAACTCACGACGCATACGGTCAACGATGATGTCTAAGTGTAACTCACCCATACCAGAAATAATGGTCTGACCTGATTCTTCATCAGTGTGAACACGGAATGAAGGATCTTCCTGAGCTAGACGGTTTAATGCTAAAGCCATCTTTTCCTGGTCAGCCTTGGTCTTTGGCTCTACAGCAACAGAGATAACTGGCTCTGGGAACTCAATAGACTCAAGAACGATTGGATGCTCTGGATCGCATAAGGTATCACCAGTGGTGGTTTCCTTTAAGCCGATAGCTGCAACGATATCGCCTGCGTAAACTTCTTTAACTTCTTTACGAGAGTTAGCGTGCATCTGAACTAAACGACCAAAACGCTCACGCTTCTGCTTATCAGAGTTCATTACAGTATCACCTGCATTGATAACACCTGAGTAGCAACGTAAGAAGGTTAAGTTACCAACGAATGGATCGTTAGCTAACTTGAATGCTAATGCTGAGAATGGCTCTTTATCGTCAGCCTTACGTGAATCTGGCTGGCCATCTAAGGTCTTACCTTCAACTGGTGGAACATCAGCTGGAGATGGTAAGTACTCAACAACAGCATCAAGCATTGCCTGAACGCCCTTGTTCTTGAATGCTGAACCGCAGCACATAGGGATGATCTCGTTGCGTAAGGTACGCTCACGGATACCTGACTTGATTTCTTCTTCAGTTAACTCTTCACCACCAAAGAACTTATCCATCAAGGTATCGTTAGCTTCAGCAGCTGCTTCAACTAACTTAGCACGCCACTCTTCAACCTGCTCAACCATATCAGCAGGAATGTCAACGTACTCGAACTTAGTACCCTGAGATGCGTCATCCCAATCGATTGCTTTACGCTTGATTAGATCAACTACACCCTCGAAAGTATCCTCTTTACCGATAGGTAACATTAAAGGAACTGGGTTACCCTTTAAACGGGTCTTAATCTGATCAACAACACGTAGGAAGTTAGCACCAGTACGGTCCATCTTGTTTACGAATGCAATACGAGGAACCTTGTACTTAACAGCCTGACGCCATACGGTCTCAGACTGAGGCTGAACGCCACCTACGGCGCAGTAAACCATAACAGCACCATCAAGAACACGCATTGAACGCTCAACTTCAACAGTGAAGTCAACGTGACCTGGGGTATCAATGATGTTGAAACGGTATGGGGCCTTCCACTGATTGTTCATACCGTGCCAGTAACAGGTGGTAGCAGCTGAAGTAATGGTAATACCACGCTCCTGCTCCTGAACCATCCAGTCCATGGTAGCTGCACCATCATGAACCTCACCTATTTTGTGGCTCTTACCGGTATAGAAAAGAATACGCTCAGTAGTAGTTGTCTTACCAGCATCAATGTGAGCACTGATACCGATATTACGATACATGTTAATGGGTGTTTCACGTGCCATAATCTTTTAACTCCTGTACTACCAGCGGAAGTGGCTGAATGCCTTGTTAGCTTCTGCCATGCGGTGAACATCTTCACGCTTCTTAACTGCAGTACCCTTGTTCTCAACTGCATCTGACATCTCAGCAGCTAAACGTGCAGCCATGCTCTTCTCATGACGGCTACGAGCTGCATCAACTAACCAACGCATTGCTAATGCGTAGCCACGTGCAGGACGAACTTCTACTGGAACCTGATAGTTTGCACCGCCAACACGACGTGACTTAACTTCTACGTCAGGACGGATATGATCAAGTGCCTCCTCGAACAGGGCGAGGTGGTCCTTGCCGCTCTTCTCAGAAATGGTGTCTAATGCGCCATATACGATGGCTTCTGCGATGGATTTCTTACCATCTAACATTACGACATTGATAAACTTTGCTAATAACTCAGAGTTGAATTTTGGATCTGGCAAAATCTTACGCTGAGCAACTTCACGACGTCTAGGCATTTATAAATCCTCTAATTTCAGGGTTTTCCAAAACCTAAAATTGATAAAAAAACTATTGTTTGGCCTTACTCTTCAAGGATGTCTTAAGCCTTAGGCTTCTTAACACCATACTTAGAGCGAGACTGCTTACGGTCTTTAACACCAGCGCAGTCTAATGAACCACGAATGGTGTGGTAACGAACACCTGGCAGATCCTTAACACGACCGCCACGAATCATTACAACTGAGTGTTCCTGAAGGTTATGACCCTCACCACCAATGTATGAAGTAACTTCAAAACCATTAGTTAAACGAACACGACAAACTTTACGCATAGCTGAATTAGGCTTTTTAGGCTTAGTTGCGTAAACACGGGTGCAAACGCCACGTTTCTGAGGGCAAGCTTCCAAAGCTGGAACCTTGTTCTTTGAAACTACTTTAACGCGTGGCTTGCGAACCAACTGATTAATAGTAGACATTAAATAAAATCTCCTGTTAGTCCGAAATGGACAGATCTTACTATCTCCCTACAAAATTAGGGATTATGAATTCTAATACAATTTGAAATCAAAGGTCAAATGTTTTTTACGCTTATAAGTGCAAAAAAATCACGGTTACCCAGAAAGGATTTTTCTTATTAATCATTAAGTTATATTGCGCTAACTTTTTTGTAATTGTTTAATTTATTACTAATTAATTGTTTTCAATAAAGATTAATCCATCTTTTTCAATGATTAATACCAAGATCTGAGAGCTATATTCTCTACAGTTGTAAGCTCAAATAGCTTATTTTCTAGCTCTTCCTTATTCATTAAGGTATAAACCTCTTTTACTTTTAAGGCTATTTTCTTTGGACAGTCATATGAGTTCATCATTAAGATGATGTCTTCTTGAGTTTTAGATTTTTTCTCAAGATCTTCTTTTAACTTGTCATTCCCATTATTTTTAAAGTAGTCTGATGAGAGTAGAGCTTGAACTGAATAAACTAAATGAACCATATTGTCTTTTTTATAACCAAAAACTCTCTTATCTTTTAATAGTAACTTTTAATTTTTATGTAATTAAAATATGGTTAATATGTAATTATTATGTAAACATTACGTAAATAAAAACCAAAAAATAATTAAACAAAAATCTGTTTTAGAAAACTACGATTTTACTTGCCTGTTGTTGTAAATTTGCTGTATCGATTGCTTTTACAAATGGTAAATCAACTTTACTTTGTGAATATACGCTTACTTCATACAACTTGCATTGACCGAGTTTCTTAGCACCAGTGCATTGAGGATTTGCTTCTACACAATTAAGGAACTCTCCTTCAATAAGCACACTTACATCAATTTCAGCATCTGCTAGATTTAAAGCAGTCTCTATTCCCTGTTCGTAGAGATTATCTATCACAGGAGAGCTTGAAATTACAATTAGGATCATCTCTCTCCATTAAAACTCAATTACACGATCTGCTGTTGCAATCATGCTAGATAACTCAAAGTTTCCTGATAGCGTAAAGTTTAAATTAAGCTTCTCACTTGAGATTGCCGCGTTCTTAAAGGCTCTTCCACAAACTAAAAGTTCACATTGAAGCTTATCTTTAAGCTCTATTAACTTTTCCTGAATAGCTTTATGCTGAGGAATTACAGCTACATCATCAGATGATATGGTGACAGCTCTATCTGTAAAAAATATAGCCTGAACTTTGGCATCAGATTCTTCTTTAGCTAAAACTGCCAGTCTCTGTAAAAAGTTTAATTCAATCTCATAGGTCTCGAGTGCACTTACAGGTTGTCTTAAAATGATAAGGTAGTTCATCTCTAAAAATAGATCCCTTTGCAGGGATCTTTATCTTAACTGTTTTACAAAAGCTAAGTTTTACTTAGTTAATTTACCGTGGATAAACTAAACTGCTGCAATAACTTCGATTTCGCATAATGCGCCTTTTGGAAGATCAATTCCGCCAACGCATGAACGAGCAGGTGCATTCTCTTTGAAGAACTCAGCATAAACTGCATTGAAAGCTGCAAAGTCATTGATGTCTTTTAAGAAACAGGTTGTCTTTACAACCTTTGAAAGATCAGAACCTGCAGCCTCAACTAAAGCTTTAACATTATTTAATGCCTGTCTTGCCTGCTCTGCAATACCACCTTCTGCCATTGCACCAGTTGCAGGTACTAATGGGATCTGGCCTGATGCGAACAAGAAACCGCCAATTACTTTTCCCTGAACATAAGGACCGATTGCAGCAGGTGCATCTTTGGTAGCAATAATCTTAACGTCACTCATTTTTAATCTCCGTGATTGTCAATTACATTTATTTTTCTAACTTTAGTTTTCTGACTACTATTCGTTTTCTGACTACTAATAGTTTATCTGAATAGATTATACGAACAAATATTACAGAAACAACAAATTAAAAAAAATGCCCTGACCAATTACTTGGAGAGGGCATCTTCTACTATGAACTTTTACTTACTATTGATTTGAACCAACAGAAGTTGAGTCAACAGCCTCAAGTGCAGCACTTAACTGTTTCTGCAGATCATCTGGAGATACAGTAGACTGTTCCTGAGCCTTAGCATTTCTAATGCGCTCTAACTCTTCACGACGCTGCTTGTGGTACTTGTAACCGGTACCAGCAGGGATCAGACGACCCACGATAACATTTTCCTTTAGACCGCGAAGCTCATCAACCTTACCTTCAACAGAAGCTTCGGTTAGAACTCGTGTAGTTTCCTGGAATGATGCAGCTGAAATGAAGCTATCGGTGCTTAATGAAGCCTTTGTCAGACCCATTAGGATGTGTCTGTAAAGAACAGGCTTCTTGCCTTCAGCCTCTAATCTCTCGTTTACAGTACGTACACGTGAAACTTCAGCTACTTCGTCCTTTAGGAACTCGGTGCTGTCACCAGGATCTACAACCTCACACTTACGTAGCATCTGACGAACGATAACTTCAATGTGTTTATCGTTAATCTTAACACCCTGTAAGCGGTAAACGTCCTGAACCTCATTTACGATGTAGTTAGCTACAGCGTTAACACCACGTAGTCTTAAGATATCGTGAGGAGACTCTGGACCTTCAGCGATCATTTCGCCCTTAGTTACAGTTTCACCTTCGAATACATTTAAGTTACGTGATAGAGGGATCATCTCATCATGTGGCTCAACTGGCTTGCCAAACTCATCAACTGCACCTGGAGCTGGAGAGATCTCTAAGCGACGCTTTGATTTGGTTTCTTTACCAAACTGAATTGTACCTGAAATCTCAGCTAAAATTGCAGGCTCCTTAGGTGAACGAGCTTCGAACAGATCAGCAACACGTGGAAGACCACCGGTAATATCCTTAGTACCGCCAGCTACCTGAGGAATACGTGCGATAACATCACCGATGTTGATCTCAGCACCATCCTGTAACTGAACAATAGCCTTACCCTGAAGCATATAGTTTGCAGGAACTGTTGTGCCTGGAACCATTACATCATCGCCGTTTGCATCAACGATCTTAACAGAAGGTCTCTTCTCCTTGCCCTGTGTAGGACGAGCAGCAAGTTCGCGAACTTCGATAGATGAAATACCTAAAGCCTCATCTTCCTTCTTATCAACGGTAACACCTTCGATAATATCTAAGAACTTAATGTAGCCGTGTACTTCAGAAATAATTGGGTGAGTATGAGGATCCCAACGAGCTACAGTCTGACCTACCTTAACGTCATCGCCCTCTTTAACCTCAAGAACAGAACCGTAAGGAAGCTTGTGGCTTTCTTTTACTGAGCCAAAGTCGTCGATAACAACTAACTCAGACTGACGAGAAACAACTACCTGCTTGCCCTCAGTGTTAGTTACAATCTTTGGATTCTCAATCTTAATCTTACCGCTATTTCTTACTGTAGCACCTGATTCAGCAACAGCACGGGATGCAGCACCACCGATGTGGAAGGTACGCATGGTTAACTGTGTACCAGGCTCACCGATTGACTGAGCAGCGATAACACCAACTGCTTCGCCAGGATTTACCATATGACCACGAGCTAAATCACGACCATAGCACTTAGCACAGATACCGAACTTGGTCTTACATGTAATAGGTGAACGTACCTTTACATGATCGATGCTGTGAGCTTCTAGAACTGAGCATAACTTCTCGTCTAGTAATGCACCCTTAGGAATTAGAACAGCCTTTGAACCTGGTTTTAGAACATCAGCAGCTAAAGTTCTGCCTAATACTCTATCACGTAAGGTTTCAACCACATCACCACCGTTTACGTGTGGTGTGATATCTAGACCGTCATCGGTACCGCAATCATCTTCAGTGATTACCATATCCTGAGCTACGTCAACTAAACGACGGGTCAAGTAACCAGAGTTTGCAGTCTTAAGAGCGGTATCAGCCAAACCCTTACGTGCACCGTGGGTAGAAATGAAGTACTGCTGTACGTTCAGACCTTCACGGAAGTTTGCAGTAATAGGGGTTTCAATAATAGAACCATCAGGCTTTGCCATCAGACCACGCATACCAGCTAGCTGACGGATCTGAGCAGGAGAACCACGAGCACCAGAATCAGCCATCATGTAGATGCTGTTGAATGATGATTCCTTCTCCTCTTCACCTAAGATGTTCTTAGCTGTCTGAGTTGAAAGGTTAGCCATCATAGCCTTAGCTACCTTGTCGTTTGCATTTGACCAAACGTCGATAACCTTGTTGTATCTCTCACCTGGAGTAATCTGACCGTTTTCATACTGGCTCTGAATTGACATAACTTCCTTCTGAGCAGAAGAAATAATAGTGTATTTCTCCTTAGGAATTAACATATCGTCAACACATACTGAAGAACCAGAAATAGCAGCGTTAGCAAAACCGGTATACATGATATGGTCAGCAAACATTACGGTGTCTTTTAGTCCTAACTTGTGATAGCAAGCATTGAGCAGACCGCCGATCTTCTTCTTTCCTAATGGAACGTTAGATACATGGGTGAACCAATTCTTGTGAGTTAAGATCTCAGCGATATTCTCCTGAGTTACACCTTCTGCTGGAGGATCGATTAAGTCAAATGATAAGCCCTTTGGCAGAATCAATGACAGCATTGCACGACCAACAGTAGTTAAACGTAACTCATTGTGCTCTACGTACTCACCAGTATCTGTGTTCTTATCAAAGTAATGAACACGGCAAGCAATACGTGCATGGAAGTCAACTAAGTCAGCCTTATACAGACGCTCAGCTTCCTTTGCATCGGTTAGGATTAAACCTTCACCACGAGCACCAATTCTCATACGGGTCATGTAGTAAAGACCTAAAACCACGTCCTGTGCAGGAACAATGATAGGGTCGCCAGATGCTGGTGACAGAACATTGTTTGTAGACATCATCAGAGCACGAGCTTCTAACTGTGCCTCAAGTGTCAGAGGAACGTGAACAGCCATCTGGTCACCATCGAAGTCAGCGTTGAATGCTGGACATACTAGAGGGTGCAGACGGATTGCCTTACCTTCAATTAGAACAGGCTCGAATGCCTGAATACCTAATCTGTGAAGAGTAGGAGCACGGTTTAACATGATAGGATGCTCACGAATTACTTCATCTAATACATCCCATACGATTGGATCCTCTCTTTCAACCATCTTCTTAGCTGCCTTGATGGTGGTTGCAAAACCACGGATCTCAAGACGACCATAGATGAATGGCTTGAACAGCTCGATTGCCATCTTCTTTGGCAGACCGCACTGATGTAGACGTAAGAAAGGTCCACAAGTAATTACTGAACGACCAGAGTAATCAACACGCTTACCTAACAAGTTCTGACGGAAACGACCTTGCTTACCTTTAATCATGTCAGCAAGTGACTTTAACGCACGCTTGTTAGAACCAGTAATAGCACGACCACGACGACCGTTATCCATTAAAGCGTCTACTGACTCTTGTAACATACGCTTTTCGTTGCGTACGATAATTTCAGGAGCTGCTAAATCAAGCAGTCTCTTTAAACGGTTGTTACGGTTGATTACACGACGATATAAATCGTTCAAATCAGAGGTTGCAAAACGACCACCATCTAATGGTACTAAAGGACGTAAATCAGGTGGTAAAACAGGTAATACAGTTAAGATCATCCACTCTGGCTTATTGCCTGAATTAATGAATGACTCGATTAACTTCAGTCTCTTTGCAAACTTCTTACGATTTGACTCTGAGGAAGTTGAATCTAAAGCTTCACGAACAGCTTTTAACTCTTCTTCAAGGTTGATCTGCTTTAACAGATCTAAGATAGCCTCAGCACCCATCTTTGCTGTGAAATCATCGCCATACTGAGTTAAAGCATCCATGTACTGCTCTTCAGTTAACAGCTGACGCTCTGATAACTCAGTCATGCCTGGATCGGTAACTACATAGCTCTCAAAATAAAGTACGCTTTCAATATCGCGTAACTTCATATCAAGCATTAAGCCGATACGTGATGGTAATGACTTTAAGTACCAAATATGTGCTACAGGTGAAGCTAACTCAATGTGACCCATACGCTCACGACGTACTTTAGCCTGAGTTACTTCAACACCACACTTATCACAAATAGTACCGCGGTGCTTTAAGCGCTTGTACTTACCGCACAAACACTCATAATCTTTGATAGGTCCGAAAATCTTAGCACAGAACAAACCGTCACGTTCTGGTTTGAATGTACGGTAATTGATGGTTTCAGGCTTTTTAACCTCACCATATGACCATGCACGGATCATTTCTGGGGAAGCCAGACCAATCTTAATAGCATCGAAGTCCTCAAGGCGCTGCTTGAACGCATTGCTGCGATTTGCAAGCTTGCCAAGGCTATCGCTTACTTCAAGATCCATTGCTGAATCTTCAGTGTTAGCCACTGGAGTCTGACTAGCAAGACCTTCTAAAAGATCTTCGTTCTGACCGTTTTCCATATTGCTCACAACAGTTTCTCCTATTGTCGTAGCCAAGCAGGGGTAGAGTTACTACCCCAAACTAGAAACTTATTCCTTGCGGACAAGATCGATATTGATACCAAGTGAACGAATTTCACGTAATAGAACATTGAATGACTCAGGAATACCAGCTTCCATTGTGTACTTACCATCAACAATGTTCTTGTACATCTTAGTTCTACCGTTAACATCATCAGACTTAACAGTAAGCATTTCACGCAGAGTATAAGCTGCGCCGTAAGCTTCAAGTGCCCAAACTTCCATCTCACCGAAACGCTGACCACCGAACTGAGCTTTACCACCTAAAGGCTGCTGAGTAACTAAGCTATAAGAACCTGTTGAACGAGCATGCATCTTGTCATCAACAAGGTGGTTCAACTTAAGCATGTACATGTAACCTACGGTTACCTTACGCTCAAAGGCACGACCGGTTCTACCATCGAACAGAGTCATCTGACCTGACTCAGGTAGCCCTGCCATACGTAACATTTCCTTGATGTTCTCTTCCTGTGCACCATCAAATACAGGAGTTGCAACAGGTAAACCATCACGAAGGTTGTTAGCAAGAGTCATAACCTCAGAATCTGACATTGATGAAATGTCTACCTTCTGTGAGGTATCACCTAAATCATAGATCTCCTGAAGAGTCTTTCTGATTTCAGCGATTGCTCTCTGCTCGATCAACATTTTGTTAATCTTCTCACCGATGCCCTTAGCAGCTAAACCTAAGTGAACTTCAAGAACCTGACCGATGTTCATACGTGAAGGCACACCTAGAGGGTTTAGAACCATATCTACTGGGCGACCTGTCTCATCGTATGGCATATCTTCGATTGGGTTAATTCTTGAAATAACACCCTTGTTACCGTGACGACCAGCAAGCTTATCACCTGGCTGAATACGACGTTTAACAGCAACGTAAACCTTAACAATCTTAAGTACACCTGGAGTTAAATCGTCACCATCGGTGATCTTCTTCTTCTCTGCTTCAAACTTCTCTTTGTATTCCTTAGAGAACTCATCTAAGCGAACAGAGAACTCTTCTAACTGACGCTGTGCCTTATCATCATCAAGACGCTGCTTTAACAGATCTTCATCTGCAATCGCATCAACTTTCTCTTGAGACATGCCATTTCTTACAAGGTGAACACGAACCTGATGTAACAGACCTTGTGTTAAGAAGCTGAACTCTTCGTCCAAATCCTTCTTAGCCTTGTTGATGTGCATCTCTTCGATTTCTTTAGCACGCTTGTCTTTCTCTACACCTTCACGGGTAAAGATCTGAACGTCAACAACAGTACCAGTCTCGCCGTTAGCCATTCTTAATGAAGAATCTTTAACTTCTGATGCCTTCTCACCGAAGATTGCGCGTAATAACTTTTCTTCTGGAGTTAACTGGGTTTCACCCTTTGGTGTTACCTTACCAACTAGAATATCGCCACCTACAACTTCAGCGCCTACGTATACGATACCTGCCTCATCAAGTTTAGATAATGCAGACTCACCTACGTTAGGAATATCAGCAGTGATTTCCTCAGGACCTAGCTTTGTATCACGAGCGATACATGACATCTCTTCAATGTGGATGGTGGTTAAGCGGTCCTTTGCAGCAACACGCTCAGATACAAGGATAGAGTCCTCGTAGTTGTAACCGTTCCAAGGCATGAAAGCGATACGCATGTTCTGACCTAATGCTAATTCACCCATATCGGTAGATGAACCGTCAGCAATAACGTCACCAGCTTTTACCTTTTCATTTAAAGAAACGCATGGTCTCTGGTTAATACATGTATTCTGGTTTGAACGGGTGTACTTGATGAGGTTGTAAATATCAATACCTGCATCATGATCACCTTCAATCTCATCGATGTTTACACGAATTACGATTCGACCACCATCAACGTGCTGAACAACACCACCACGTTTTGCGATGATAGAAACACCAGAGTCAACTGCAACAGCACGCTCCATACCAGTACCAACGAATGGTTTTTCTGAACGAACTGTAGGAACAGCCTGACGCTGCATGTTAGCACCCATCAGAGCACGGTTAGCATCATCGTGTTCCAAGAATGGAATCAAGGCTGCAGCAACAGAAATAATCTGCTGAGGTGAAACGTCCATGAACTGAACGTCACTTGCTTTACGAACTTCTGATTCACCCTTGTAACGGCACTGTACGTAGTCAGATAAGATCTTACCGTTCTCATCTAAATCGGTATTAGCCTGAGCGATAACGTACTGACCTTCATCAATTGCTGATAAGTACTGGAACTCTTCAGAAACAACACCATCCTTAACAAAACGGTATGGAGTCTCTAAGAAACCGTAGTCGTTGCAACGAGCAAACACAGCTAATGAGTTAATCAGACCAATGTTAGGACCTTCAGGAGTCTCAATTGGGCATAGACGTCCGTAGTGAGTTGGGTGAACGTCACGTACTTCGAAGCCTGCTCTTTCACGAGTTAAACCACCAGGACCTAAAGCAGAAATACGACGCTTGTGTGTAACTTCTGACAATGGGTTGTTTTGGTCCATGAACTGTGATAACTGGCTTGAACCGTAGAACTCTTTAATTGCAGCTGAAATAGGCTTTGCGTTGATAAGCTCCTGTGGAGTTGTATTATCCAAGTCGCCTAAAGACAATCTTTCCTTAACAGCACGCTCAACACGAACTAAACCAATTCTGAACTGGTTTTCAGCCATTTCACCAACTGAACGGATACGACGGTTACCTAAGTGATCGATATCGTCGATGGTCTCTTTACCATTACGGATCTTAACTAAGTAACGGATTACCTTAATGATATCGCTGTTGCTTAAAGTACCACGTGAAGGCTCGTTATCGATGAATGAGGTATCAAGATTGATCTCTTTACCCTTAGGATCGGTAGCCTTGCCTTCTAATTCAGTTACATTGTTCTCTAACTCTAATACTGATAAAGGAAGGATTATTGCTCTATCATAGGTATAAGCCTCACCACCCTTCGGCTGAATCTTAACCTTATGTAATAAGCGCTCTTGAGCTGGTAACATCTGATCTTTATTTGCAGGGATCAGAATGTTATCTAAGAAACCTAACAGCTTGTCAGCAACACGCTCTGGAAAAGTGTTTGGCATGCACTCTACTTCTGCAGGATCTAGAAGAGGCTTGATTAAATCAACAATCTTAGGATACTGTGCGTATACGAAGCCGTTTACTACAGAAACACCGGAATCTGCGGTATTTAACTGTGAATCAGCTGAGGTTAAAAGACGTGCAACACCTGCCTTGAAATTCTTCTCTTCAACGAAGCGGCTGTCGAACTTCATACGACCAACTGATGATAAATCGTATCTATCCTCTGCGAAGAATAAGTTCTTGAATAAAGTTTCAGCAGCTTCAACAGTAGGAATTTCACCAGGACGCATCATCTTGTAGATTTCGAATAAAGCTGCATTCTTGTCAGCTTCATCTGAGCTTAGATCACGTGTGGTGTCGTTACGTAAAGTATCAGCAATGAAAGGACCTTCATCAACTGCACTGGTGTAAAGGATCTCAATCTTCTTTAAACCGTTTGTAGCAATTGCTGTGATGTTGTCTTCATTTAATAATGTGTTAGCAGCTAATACAACTTCGCCGTTCTTGTTCTTGTAGTCTTTTGCAACAATCTTATCTAATAGATATTCTGCAGGAACTTCTAAAGATGTCACTTCAGCTTTCTTTAACTGACGTACGTGACGGGCTGTAATCTTCTGGCCCTTTTCTACAATAACATCTTTGCCTACTTTGATATCAAAAGAGGCAGTTTCACCACGTAAACTCTCTGGAACTAGTTCCATATTGATCTTGTTGTTCTTGAATTCGATTTCAACGGTATCGAAGAACAAGCCTAAGATCTGCTCGGTGTTATAACCTAAAGCACGTAATAAAACAGTTGCAGGTAACTTACGACGACGGTCAATACGTACGAATAAGTTATCGCGATGATCAAACTCAAAGTCTAACCATGAACCACGGTAAGGGATTACGCGAGCACTGAATAAAATACGACCAGGGTAAGTCTTACCTCTGTCGTTATCAAAGAATACGCTAGGGCTTCTGTGTAACTGAGAAACAACAACACGCTCAGTACCATTAACAATGAAGGTACCGTTGTCGGTCATCAGTGGGATTTCACCCATGTACACATCTTGGTCAATACGCTCTTTAACAGTCTTAGGAGAATCTTTCTCGTAACGAACTAAGCTTAATTTGACCTTAAGTGGAGCTGAATAAGTAGTACCACGAATCATGCACTCGTGTACATTAAATTTAGGCTCACCTAAATGGAAGCTGTTATAGCAAAGTTCAGCATTGCCAGAATAGCTCTTAATTGGGAACACGCTCTTGAAAGCGGCAACCAAACCATTCTCGTTGTTTGGATCTGAACTAATAAATTGTTTAAAAGAATCGAGTTGTACTGCTAATAAATAAGGTGTATCTAAAACTTTTACACGCTTACCAAAATCCTTACGGATGCGTTTTTGCTCAGTGTAGGAGTAGACCATGGATAGGTGATCCTCTATTTGATCTGTTTCCGGATAGGATGCGTTAGCATCTTAGTATATTAAGGCATCGAACCCGAGCCCCCATTTTAGGGGGATCGGGTTACGTTTTTGAACAGTTTTTTAAGCTGTCATTGGCCCGATGCGAGCCAATTTATGGTAGCTAGCTTTTAAGCTAAAGCAGCTTCTGCACCAGCGTCGGTTAAAGCCTTTACTAAAGCTTCAGCGTCAGCCTTTGGCATTGCTTCCTTAACCTTAGCAGGAGCTGACTCAACTAAGTCCTTAGCTTCCTTTAAGCCTAAACCAGTAGCGGTACGAACTGCCTTAATAACAGCGATCTTGTTAGCGCCAGCAGCCTTTAACATAACGTCGAACTCGGTCTTCTCTTCAGCAGCAGCTGCACCACCAGCTGGAGCAGCAGCAACAGCTGCAGCAGCAGAAACACCAAACTTCTCTTCCATTGCCTTAACTAACTCTACAACTTCAGTAACTGATAGAGCTGCAATTGCCTCAATGATTTCATCCTTAGATAAAGCCATTTTTAAACTTCCTATAAAATAACCAGGCTATGCCTGAAAAAAAACAATCGACTTAAATAAGTCTTCTCTAGCTGTGCTATTACTGAGCACCAGCCTCTGAACCAAGCTTGTCGCCAAGAGCGGCAAGAGTACGAACCAGCTTGCCAGCAGCAGCCTCTTTTAAGGTTGCCATTAAGTGAGCAATAGCTTCTTCGTATGTTGGTAATGTTGCAAGAACATCAATGTCTTTGCTGTCATATGCCTTACCTTCAAAAGCTAAAGCTTTAACTTTGAAAGTATCGCATGACTTTGCGAAATTCTTGAAGATTCTAGCAGCAGCACCAGGATGATCTAAAGATAAACCAATGATGGTTGGACCCTTACATGAATCCTTGATGCACTCAAACTCAGTGCCTTCTAAAGCACGTGCAAGAAGAGTGTTACGAACAACGTGTAAATAAACGTTGTTCTCACGAGCTTCTTTACGTAGTTTGGTTAAAGTTGCTACTGGAATACCGCATGAATCTGCAGTAACAGCTGACACAGCTTTCTTGGCTACTTCGGCGACTTCAGCAACGATTGCCTTTTTGTCTTCGATATTCAATGCCATTTTTAGCAGTGACTCCTGGAATGTCCATAGTGGACTATACCCTTTCGGGACCACCGGAGCCTGTATTCAGGCTCCGCCTACGCAGGATAATTAAGGTACTACCCCCTGCGGTCTTTGGTTTGGCGGCAATGCCCCCTTTCCAAATTCTTTACAAGCATCAGTACCGGATGCTTATTCAGGATTATTCAGCCTGAATTGCCTTCTCTGCAGCAATAGTATTCTTATCAATCTGAATACCAACGCCCATAGTGGTTGATACACAGATCTTCTTGATGAAGGTACCCTTAGCTGCTGATGGCTTGTGCTTAATGATAGCTGCAATTAAAGCTGATAAGTTGTCAGCTAACTGCTCAGCGGTGAAGTCAGCTTTACCGATTGAAGTCTGGATGTTACCAGACTTATCATTACGGAAGCGAACCTGACCTGCTTTAGCATTCTTAACAGCAGTTGCAATATCGCGAGTTACGGTACCAACCTTAGGGTTAGGCATTAAACCGCGTGGACCTAAGATCTGACCTAACTGACCTACAACTCTCATAGCGTCAGGTGAAGCGATAACAACGTCGAAATCAGCAAAGCCTTTCTTAACTTCAGCTGCTAACTCGTCCATACCAACGTGATCAGCACCAGCTGCCTTTGCCTGCTCAGCAAGCTCGCCCTGTGTGAATACTAAAACACGTACAGTCTTACCGGTACCGTTTGGTAAAACGGTAGCACCACGAACGTTCTGATCTGATTTAGTAGCGTCAATACCTAACTGAACTGCTACATCAACGCTCTCTACGAACTTTGCTTTTGCAGTATCTTTTAATAACTTGAAGCCTTCAACTACATCGTACTGCTTGGTCTTATCAACAGCTGCACGGATTTCTTTTAAACGCTTAGCAATCTTAGCCATTGATTAACCCTCCACCTGGATGCCCATTGAACGAGCTGTACCAGCAATAGTACGTGCAGATGCATCAAGATCAGCACCAGTCATATCTGGCTCTTTAGCTTTAGCGATCTCTTTGCACTGTTCCATGGTGATCTTACCTGCAACTTCAGTACCTGGCTTGTGAGAAGCTGACTTCAAGCCTAAGGTCTTCTTAATTAAGAAAGAAGCTGGGGTTGTCTTTGATACGAATGTAAATGACTTATCCTGATATACGGTGATGATAACTGGTACAGGTAAACCTTTTTCCATGTTTGCTGTCTTAGCATTGAATGCCTTACAGAATTCCATGATGTTAACACCGTGCTGACCTAATGCTGGGCCAACTGGAGGAGCTGGGTTTGCGTTACCAGCACCAACCTGTAATTTAATATAGGCAGTAACTTTCTTTGCCATTTTGAGGTATTCCTCTGAAAATTAATGTGGGTGATATCGCTCAATTCACGATTGAGCTTCCCTTGACCGATTGGTCGCGCTTTTTAACACGATTGAATAATACAAACAGCGTAAAAATAGCTTTGAGATTATACACAGATTAGTGATGATAATCAACAAATAATTAATAAATTAATGCAAGAAAAAAGCTATTAATCTTTATTTGCTGAAATTGAAAGAAATTTTGGATTTTAAAGACTAGGGCTCATTTAAAAATGAGCCCCCAAATGATTAGATATCTTTTTCAACCTGAGTGAAATCAAGATCTACTGGTGTAGCTCTACCAAAGATTGCAATTGAAACTGTTAAGCGGTTCTTCTCATAGTCCACCTTCTCAACAGTACCAACGAAGTCTTTGAAAGCACCATCGATAGCTCGAACATGCTCGCCAACTTCGAACATGGTCTTTGGACGTGGAGAATCTTCAGTTTCCTTCAGACGGTTTAGGATCTTATTAGCTTCCGCCTCAGTAATTGGAAGAGGTTTTTCTGAAGTACCGCCGATAAAGCCTAAAACACGATCAGTATGTTTTACTAACTGCCATGACTCTGAGGTCATTCTCATATTTACTAAAACATAACCTGGGAAGAACTTACGCTCACTCTCGCGTTTCTTGCCGTCTTTGATTTCTTTAACCTTTTCCTTTGGAACAAGGATTTCACCAAAGTAATCTTCCATATGGTGGATCTTGATTCTTTCAGCAAGAGTTAAAGCAACTCTCTGCTCAAAGCCAGAAAAAGCCTGAATTACATACCAACGGAAGGTATCACCACCAAAGTATTTATTTTTCTTTGGTGCTTCTTTAGCTAAATCTGGGTTTGCATCTAAAGCTGAGGTCTCGTCAACAACAGGAGCCTCAGGTGCTACAGGAGCTTCTGGTGCTTCAATCTTTTCAATATCTGCCATTTTAAAATCCTTTGGTGTTTACTATAAGGTAAATAGGCGAACTAACTGTAAAAATACGATATCGCATAGATACAGGAATAAGCTTACAACACAAACAGCTACGAAAACAATAAATGTTGTCTGCACAGCTTCTTGTCTAGTTGGCCATACAACTTTACGTAACTCAGTATATGACTGACGACCAAACTGCAATAAGGTGCGACCCTTATTAGTAAGAAGTGCAACAATTAAAGCAACTGCAAAACCAACGATAACAATTGCTACACGCAGAAGACGAGATAAGTTACCTTCATCTACTGCAACAAAACTTGTGTAATACCAGTTACCTAAGATAACTGCAACTACTAAAACAATAGAAATAGTCCAAAAAATTGCGCTTACAACTGGAGATACAAACAGCTTTGAATCTGTGCCATTTGCTGTCTTTTTAGCATTTGCCTTCTTAGCAGGCTGGACTTTATTGCTAGTTGTTTCTGACATAAAAAAAACCTTAAATTAAAAGGTACAAATTTTTAGCACCTTAAGACAATTAATCCGTAGCAGTAAAAAATACTGCTACGGACATACATCTTTGCTGAGTTAGATATTACTCAATGATAGTACCAACAACACCAGCACCTACTGTTCTACCACCCTCACGGATAGCGAATCTCTCACCTTCAGCCATTGCTACTGGGTGAATTAAGGTTACAGTCATATCGGTGTTATCACCTGGCATTACCATCTCTACGCCTTCCTGTAGGTCGATAGTACCAGTAATATCAGTTGTTCTGAAGAAGAACTGTGGACGGTAGCCCTTGAAGAATGGAGTGTGACGACCACCTTCATCCTTGTTTAATACGTATACCTGACCTGTGAACTTGGTGTGAGGTGTGATGGTACCTGGATGTGCAAGAACCTGACCACGCTCAACTTCGTCACGCTTGGTACCACGTAATAGGATACCTACGTTATCACCTGCCTGACCCTGATCTAGTAACTTACGGAACATTTCTACGCCTGTTACTGTGGTCTTGGTGGTTGGACGAATACCAACGATTTCAACTTCGTCACCTACCTTTACAATACCACGCTCAACACGGCCGGTTACTACTGTACCACGACCTGAAATTGAGAAGATATCTTCGATTGGTAATAAGAATGGATCATCGATATCACGCTTTGGATCTGGGATGTAGCTATCTAAGGTATCTGCTAACTTATAAATTGCCTCTTCCCACTTTGCTTCGCCGTTTAATGCGCCTAATGCTGAACCACGGATGATTGGAGTGTCGTCGCCTGGGAACTGATACTGATTTAACAGATCACGAATATCCATCTCAACTAACTCTAATAACTCTTCGTCGTCTACCATATCGCACTTGTTTAAGAATACGATGATGTATGGTACACCAACCTGACGTGCTAACAGAATGTGCTCACGTGTCTGTGGCATAGGACCGTCTGTTGCTGCTACTACTAGAATTGCACCATCCATCTGTGCAGCACCAGTAATCATGTTCTTTACGTAGTCAGCGTGGCCTGGGCAGTCAACGTGTGCGTAGTGACGCTTCTCGGTATCGTACTCTACGTGAGAGGTGTTAATGGTAATACCACGTGCCTTCTCTTCTGGTGCGTTATCGATCTGGTCGAACTTTCTTGCCTCACCACCGTACTTCTTTGCTAATACGGTTGTGATAGCTGCGGTTAATGTGGTCTTACCGTGGTCAACGTGACCAATGGTACCAACGTTTACGTGAACCTTGCCACGGACAAACTTCTCTTTTGCCATTTTTCAATCCTATGTGAACAGTATGTTGATGCTCACAGCGTTGATGAATCAAAACTGGAGCGGGCAGCGGGAATCGAACCCGTATCTCAAGCTTGGAAGGCTTGGGTAATAACCATTATACGATGCCCGCAATGGAATTTGTAATTTTACCGGAGAAAATATTTGGGAAGTGGTGGAGGGGGAAGGATTCGAACCTTCGAAGGCAGAGCCGGCAGATTTACAGTCTGATCCCTTTGGCCACTCGGGAACCCCTCCATAATTAGCCCGTCTCCGGACCAACTACGTCACTGTCTTGTGACAGCGGGGATAATAATAATAAAACTTAATTGATAATGCAAGAAAAAATTTAATATTTTTTTTAACTTTTTTTTAAATCGCTTATATTAGCCGTTTATACGCAGTCATTTTTTTGGTCTTAACATCACCTTTTCCTTATATCTTTCAAAATTCTACTTTTTCTGGTTGCAATTTTTTTTCTTTTTTCGGTTTTTCTAAAAAAATTGTTGTTAAAACTTCAGCTTTTTTACCATCCATCATCTTTGCATGTTAAAATCAGTATGTTTTTATTTTGGCTCAATTATCATGATAAACGAAGATATCGCTTCTCCTTTTGTAAAGTTTGACCCACAAACTTGGGCTTCTTTTAAGCACTCATCTGAAAAGCTTACCCTCACTGAAGCCGATCTTGACAGATTTCTAGCTTTTAATGATAAATTATCTTTAGACGAAGTAAAAAGCATTTACCTACCGCTATCAAGCCTCCTTAGGATGTATTACATCAGTCGCCACGATCGTTTGGCTGTAATACAAAAGTTCTTAGGCTCGCCTATGGATTCTGTTCCTTTTATCATCTCTATCTCAGGATCAGTATCTGTCGGTAAGACTACTACTGCAAAACTATTAAGTGAACTTATTAAAGATTGGCCATGTAAACCTAAAGTTGCAATGATCACCACTGATGGATTCTTATATCCTAATAAGTATCTTGAAGATCATATGCTCTTAGGTAAGAAAGGTTTCCCTGCATCATATGATGTTAAAAGGCTAATTAACTTCCTATTAGATGTAAAAGAAGGCAAACCAAATCTTAAGGTACCAGTATATTCGCACCTAACTTATGACATTGTTCCTAACGAATTTACTGTTGTGGACAGACCTAATGTATTAATTTTAGAAGGTGTAAACGTACTACAGGATGGTACTGAATACCCTGAATACAGAAAGAAAGCTTTTATTTCTGACTATATCGACTATTCCATCTATGTTGATGCTGACGAAAAGCATCTGATGAAATGGTATATAGACAGATTTATCAAGTTGAAAGACAAAGCTTTCTCAGATCCTAATTGCTACTTTAACAAGTATGCTCATTTATCAGATGTCAATGCAGCTAGCATTGCCAAACTCATTTGGGAAGCTGTTAACCATGTAAACTTAATGGAGAACATCTTACCTTGCAGAAACAGAGCAAACTTAATCTTAAAGAAAGGACCTGATCACCATATAGAAGAGATCTATTTGCGTAAATAGCAACATTGATTAGTTTACTTTTAAAGTAAAACTTAACATCTAGATTTTGACTATGGTATAGACAATTTAGGATTATAAATTAGTAGCTCAGGCATCTGAGCTACTAAGGGTTTTTGCAAACCTATTACTGTATGTAGGTAATATGACCAGAACGTATAGAAATCACGTTATCTTCAGAAGTTAAGAGTAAAGAGCCATGAGGATCAACACCTGCAGCTCTACCTTCAAAGATGCCCTGTTCATTCTCGACTCTAATGTTTCTTCCTAAAAGTTCATCTCTGGCTTTAAAGGATTCAATGATCATTTTTTTATTATTATCATTGAATTCATGACAAACTTTTTTGATGTTATTGATTAGTTGAACAGCTAAATCATTTCTCTTAAAGCCTTCAGGCTGAGTCTCAAAGATAGAGGTATAGTCCTTGTCAATGTTTGAAAACTCATCAGCATAGACATTAAGTCCTACACCAATAATTGCTTTGATCTTATTTTTATGAGGTACAGTTTCAATCAGAATGCCGCCAAATTTTTTAAGATCTTTATAAATATCATTTGGCCATTTCAAAAGAATATCTTCAAAACCAAAACGCTCTACAGCCTGAGCTACTGCAACACCGATACCTACAGATAAACCTTCTAATTTATTAAAATCATCAAAGATATAGCATAAAGACATGGTAAGTTGTTTGCCAAAAGTAGAGTGCCAACGACCTCCCCGACGACCACGTCCTGCCTCTTGGCATTCAGCAATTACAGTATCACCTGATGCTAGAAATTTTGAGTTTTTTAGCATATAAGTGTTAGTAGAATCGACAGATTCTAAAATTTCAATTCTGCCAGCTCCACTTACTCTTTTGAAAATAGAGCTATCATCTAACAGATCAACTTTGTTAGATAATGACAATGAGTCATCATAATCTTGCAGATTGATACCTAAAGAAGCTAATTTCTCAGACAGCTCTCGCAGCTCTGCATCGGACACATCTAAAGCAGTTTTAATAACTTCTTTTTTCAATGAAAGATCATTAGCAGAGTTTAAAAGTTTGACTAGTTTTAAAAAGCCTACAGAGTGTCCCAAGAAATTTCTCCTTTTGAACCGTATGTTCTTACCTCAGGTTCTAGTTTGATATTAAATTTATTTAAAACTTCAGCCATGATGTATTTTGCTAGGGCAACAACTTCGTGAGGTTTAGCATTACCCCTATTTACAATCACCAAAGACTGTTTTTCCCAAGTACCTACGTTGCCGTGAGTAATACCTTTGCATCCTGCCTTTTCGATTAACCAACCTGCAGCTAGTTTATATAAACCATCACCTGCGTCATATACAGGAATAGACTCATACTTTTGACGTAAAGCATCAACTTCAGACTTATCAACAATAGGATTTTTAAAGAAGCTGCCTGCATTACCAACTAGACTAGGATCTGGTAATTTCTCTTTGCGCAAACCTACTATCTTGTTTCTTAATTCTAAAGCTGTTGTAAAAGACTCTCCTGATAAGCCTTTATAAACTAATTTTGGAGAGAATTTAGAACTTAATTCAAACACAACCTGAGTAATCACTAAAGGTCTGCTTTTATGTGTTTTAAAGTATGATGATCGATAAGCAAATTCACATTCTTCTTTTGAGAATGTTTGTGTAATATGGCGCTGTAAATCATAAGTTACAACTTCTTTAATCACATCGCCAATTTCAACACCATAAGCCCCTACATTCTGAATTGGAGCAGCACCAACAGTTCCTGGGATTGAAGACAGGTTTTCAAGACCAAAGATATTCTGAGAGATAAGACTGTCAATTAGAGAATCAAGGACAATACCAGCTCCAGCTTTAACGATAAATTTATCACCATCTTTTTCAACAGAAAGACTTTTTATCTGATTGATTAAAACAGTGCCATTGTAATCATCAGTAAAAAGCACATCTGAACCATGCCCTAGTATCAGGACATTATCAGCTTGAACTCTCTTTAAATCTGCAAGACTGCTAATGACTACGCCGTCTTTTGACTGCACAGCCAATCCAAATGTGTTGTAAGGGGTTAAATCAAACATTCTAGTAAATTCTTTCTATCACACCGCCAAGTTTGCCAACTTTAGTTTCGATGTGCTCGTATCCTCTATCCATGTGGTAGATTCTATCAACTATGGTGGTACCTTCAGCAGCAAGACCTGCAATCACTAATGAAGCTGAAGCTCTTAAATCAGAAGACATCACTTGAGCTCCTTTAAGAGCAGGCACGCCTTCACAAATTACGGTATTTCCCTTAATTTCAAGGTGAGCGCCCATACGGATTAACTCAGCAATATGCATAAATCTATTTTCAAAAATAGTCTCAGTTACAGAACTTACACCATCAGCTAGTGCATTTAAAACAGTTATCTGAGCCTGCATGTCAGTAGGGAATCCTGGATGAGGTGCTGTCACTACGTCTACAGGCTTAATCTGACGATTTCTCATATCAGCTGTAATAGAAGTTCCATCTACAGTAATGATTGCATTGGCCTGACGTAATTTCTGCAGTACAGCTTCTAAAGTTGAAGGTAAAGTATTCAGACAAGTCACAATACCATGAGTTGCTATACCTGCAATTAAGTAGGTACCAGCCTCAATTCTGTCAGCAACCACACTGTGCTCACAACCATGTAACTTTTTAACACCTTCAATTTCGATTCTCTTAGTACCTGCGCCTTTAACTTTAGCGCCCATCTTATTAAGACAATCAGCTAAATCTACAACTTCTGGTTCTAAAGCTGCGTTTTCAATAATAGTTACACCATCAGCTAATGTTGCAGCCATCATTAGGTTCTCAGTACCTGTTACTGAGACTTTATCCATAATGATATTGCCACCATGAAGACGACCTGAGCCTATAGCTGTAGCTTTGATATAACCATCATCAAGCTTAATTTGAGCTCCCATTTCTTGCAGACCTTTAATATGCAGATCTACAGGTCTAGCACCGATGGCACATCCTCCAGGTAAAGATACCTCTGCAGAGCCAGCATAGGCTACAAGAGGACCTAACGCCATGATAGAGGCTCTCATGGTCTTTACTAATTCGTATGAAGCTACATGGTTAGTAACACCATTTTCAATAACTGCTTCTCCAGTATCTTGGTTGTATTCACACTTTTTACCAAGATCTTGAAGTAGTTTGAAACTTGTTTTTACATCAGCCAAGTCAGGTACATTTTTTAAACATACCTTTTCATCGGTCAGAATTGTTGATAATAAAATTGGAAGAGCAGCATTTTTTGCACCAGAAATTTTTACTTCACCGTCTAGTGCCTTTCCGCCTGAAATTTTGAACTTTGCAGTTTTATAACCTGTCACTTTTTCACCCTTATCTCACTTTTAGCGCAATTATTGTACATTAAAAACTGCAAATTTAAGACAACTCTTTTAAGTTTTGATGAGTAAGCAACGGTATTATTAAAAGATGGTCAATTGCCGTAAATGAACCGTAAATCAATTTTGCTTGTCACGATAAGATAAAACTAATAAGCCTGAACTTATTAGCTTTATTTCAATTATGGCTTTACTGACAAGTCATAAGGAGTTTCCTGATAAACATAATAGTTGATCCAGTTGCAGAACAACAAACTAGCATGACCTCTCCAAGTACACTTTGGAGCTTTGAGAGGATCATTATCAGGAAAATAATTTACAGGGATTTTAGGATTTTTACCTGCATCTGTATCACGAGTAAACTCTTGAAGTAATGTATCTACATCATACTCAGGATGTCCTGATACATAGACCTGACGACCATCATTAGAAACACCCAGATATAGACCAATTTCGTCACTTGAAGCTAATGCCTTAATATCTGTTTTCTTTTTGATGATATCTAATGGAAAATCACAATATCTAGAGATTGGAGCATGGAAGACGTCATCAAAGCCACGTGTTAATGTGTCAACTTCATCAGATAGCCTGATATTGTAAATACCTGAAAGTTTGTCTTCTCTAAAAATAATATCAATTCCGTAGAAAACTTTTAGAGCAGCAGCAACTCCCCAACAAGAGAATAGAGTTGAGGTTACGTTCTTGCTACTCCAGAGTAAAATCTTTTCTAATTTTTCCCAATAGGTTACATCTTTAAATTCAGTCTGATCTAAAGCAGCACCTGTTACAATCATGCCATCGAATCTATGATCTTTTATATCCTCAAATTCTTTATAAAAGTTATCCATATGAGATTGAGGTGTATTCTTAGAAATATGATCGTCTACCCTTAGTAAAGTGATATTAACCTGTAAAGGAGTATTAGATAGCTTTCTCATATACTGAATTTCAGTGTTTATCTTCTTTGGCATCAAATTTAGAAAGAGTAAATTTAAAGGACGAATGTCCTGATGACAGGATCTTTCCTCTGTCATTACGAAAACTTGTTCTGAATTTAAAACAGCCTTGGCAGGTAAGTCATTAGGTATGTTAATAGGCATAGAACAATCTCCATATAGTTAAATAACCTCAAGGAAGTTCACCTTAAGGGATCTTACCTATTAATATTCAATTTATTGTTATGGTAATTTTTGTTATTTATGTTGGATTAATAGAATACTCTTGATTTTATCACTAATAACAAAATCTACAAAATCGAAGAGCTAATATTTAACCTTACAGCCTGATGATATGAACTTATCTATAGTTATGGTATCAACAGCGTGATAAGTACTTCCTTTTCTTAGGATAAATTCTGACAATCCATAAACATCTCGTGAATTACCCCAATCATAGGTATAACCTAAAGCTGTCCAAGGATAATCTTTACCTGCTTTCATTTGATAAAACCAGTTTTCAAAATTCTTATCAGAAGTTGTTAAAGACAATGACATTTTATTTATGAAAGGATCTTGCACATAAGCAGGTCTTAATAACTTGTGAGGATCAACTAGAACTAGGCTCAAATGAGAATAATTAGAGTCTATTCTTTCTCCTAAAATTTGGATAATTCGTTTATTAGAACAGTTAACAGGATTAGACAGCTTTGCTTCTAATTCTTTATAGCTTACGAGCCACAAAACATCAATAGAAAGTTCAATATCATGATCGATAGGATAGAACCTTGGAACATTATGAAACGTAGCCATAAGAACCAAGTCTCCAATATAAGTAACTAGATTATCATCCTTATTTAAGGTTACGAGATCATGAATATTAGATTTAGAAAAAAGATGAGTATTACGTACAGCATCAGCGTAAAGTTGTTCATCAGATAATGTCTGAACAGAACATGAATTACAGAGAAGACAAATTCCTATTAGAAAAGAGAAAAGAAACTTGAACATAAATTGATGCTGTAAAAACGAAAAAACCCGAATACAAGTTCGGGTCTTTAAAGATAAGTGGCGGAACGGACGGGGATCGAACCCGCGACCTCCTGCGTGACAGGCAGGCATTCTAACCAGCTGAACTACCGCTCCGCTCAAAGGGAAGCCTGGCAGTGACCTACTCTCACACAAACGTACGTTGCACTACCATC
>ENA-OOSI01000016-OOSI01000016.1-human-gut-metagenome-genome-assembly--contig:-NODE-16-length-69510-cov-3.944237_pt1 | contig 69510 bp, 61 predicted proteins | sample MGYA00241171_ERZ501200 | MGnify/ENA primary metagenome ERZ501200 (study PRJEB25962, sample SAMEA2042554) | human gut metagenome | biome: human gut; feature: human-associated habitat; material: faeces...
GGGTCTATACGCCACCTGTTCATCGTGGCATATAGACCCTTGTCGTTTGTTTATCCCAATACAACATTGGCAGGGACGGCAAGGTTGTGGTATATGTTTCTTGCAACAGCAATGGTTTCACACAACATTAAGTACGCAGAAAGACTCCATAAAGCGGTATGTTGGAGATATTCTCTTGTTGACGATAAGGCAACATAGAATAACGTATGGCAGATATGTCAGGGTGCTCCTTAAGATAGTTATGCAATGAGGTGGCTTTGATGCTTGTACCGCCTTTTACTTCTATAGGCAATAATGCCCCTTCACGCTGAACGAGGAAATCCACTTGCATAAGCAAGATTATCAAATTCTTTAAGACCGAATTCTTTAAGAATATAAGTCTTGCCACATTGTCTTACCCCGTTTAATATCAACGGCTTATGACACTCTTGATTTTTCCATTCTACAAGCTTAGTATATATCTTTCTCTTCATATCATTACACTTTTAGACACATGAAACAATCAGATCTTTACACTTTTAGACACATAAAACAGTCAGATTATTACACTTTTCGACACATGATAATATCGAAAGTTTACACTTTCTGACACGTAATATCAATGCAAAGCTACACTTTTTTTACACATACGACCAAATAAACATTGAATATAAAGTGGGATAATAAGATATTTTGATATTTACCTTATAACATAAAATATGTGGGTTCCTAACTTTTTCCGTAACATTTCCCAGAAATCCCTTGCAGATATGAAAATAAAGTCGTAACTTTGCGCTTGAGAATTTTAAAACAGATGGTTATGAAGTACTTAGATCCTAAGGCAGACCTCACGTTCAAGAAGATATTCGGCAATCATCCCGATCGATTGAAAAACCTTCTGAATACCCTTCAGTCACTCAATGAAAATGAACTGATACAACAGCAACAATATCTGCCGACAACAGAAGAGCTGGAGATTTCTGGTTTCTCGGATGCCGAACTCAGAGCCTACGACAAGTTTTGGGATTCCGTAAGCGTTGAAAGAACCCTCATAGATGACAGCTACCAGAAAGGTAAGGAAAAAGGTAAGGAAGAAGGAATTGCTGAAGGCATGGAAAAGGGCATGAACCTGCGAAGCCTTGAGATTGCCAGGAAGATGCTGGCAAAGGGTATGGATGAAGCATCGGTCATGGATATGACGGGGCTGACGGCAGAAGAGATAAAGCTGCTGAAAGCGGAGATGGGGGATTTTTTAAACAAATAACTTTACAAGTTAAACGCGGCGGAAAAATCTCTTAAGAGAAGCTGTCTTTTTCCTTAAGGAAAAATATATTTTCCCTTAAGGAAAAAAATAAAAACCCTTAAGGGAAAATTCTCAATCTCTTCTTTCCCCATTTTCCAGGTATTTTCGTCTGATTTTCTCTTTCTTGAATATTGTTTACACGGATATGGAGAGAAGATGGGAGTTGCACGATGAAGGGTCTATACGCCACTTGTCATCGTGGCATATAGACCCTTGTCGTTTCCCGTGAGGTGCGGGTGACTATAATTGCTGGGCACCTTATACTCCTGCCCAGCTTAGGAGTTTATCTAATGTTATTAATTTCCAAGTTGTTATTCAAATTTGAGACTTCCACATTTTATGGATTTGAATGTTTTTCCAAGAAACCGTTTCCATGTATGATCCTCAGACTCTGCATAAGGAATAGATTCATCAGATTGCCACCCTTCATCATCACTTCCTGTCATAACCTTTTGATCTTTTGACAAAATTAAATCTACATTTTCAGTAGATATAACATCAAAGATATGGAAACCTGCAGTGGAAATATTTCCTAACTCTACTTCTCTGAGCCAACTGCAGCCGGCGAAAACAAAGCTTTCAATATGCATTACGTTTGGAGCATAAACAGACTTAAGATTACAACAATCACTGAAAGCTTGAGGATAAATAGCTATTACATCTGGCAAATTTATTGATTTAAGACTTTCGACAGAGTTAAAACCTTCTATCCTCTCACATCCCTTAAGAGTCAAGTCTATAGTACCTTCTTTAGCATTTTTGAGGGCATCTGTTATTTTAGAAAAGTCATTAAAATCTTTAGCCAAATTGAGCGTTATGTCAGTTTTTCCTGCAGCCAAAGCTTGTTTTATAATTAATTCTGGTGTGAGTATGGAGGCATCGCCTCCAGTAATTGCATCGCCAGTACCCCAATCCGCAACACTTACACTTCCGATTATAGCATTGTCCTTACCTATTCTTACATCATAGGTATAGCTCTTGGCTTTTTCAAGAGCAGGAATTCCTGTTACATACAGTTCTTTTGTCTGAGTAGGGTTGCCCACACCATCATTGTATGTCACAGTGAGTTTGAGGAATTTCTCTGTAGAATTGGCAGTTCCTGGAGATACCAAAGCATAGAATACATTGTCTTTTTTACAAGCTTGGATGCCTACGTAGCTGTCACTTTCTCCTGCTGGAACTTTCAGCTTAGAATAAACTTCTACGGCAGAAAGTGTAGGTATCCGTGTTTCGAACTGATTTCCAAAAGCACTTACTTTGACTATGATGCGAGCCGTCTGACGTTCAAAGTCCAATGCCAGCTGTCTGTTGGCAGGTATTTTTTCCTTTACTATATTTTTGGTGCATGTCATATAATCAGACAGAGCAATTTTCTCAACTGTAGATTGGTCTGCTGAGACATAACCTGCAGAGAAAGAATTTTTTGTGGAGTTTTCATCCGCTTTCTCAGGATAACAAGCCTGGAAAGTCTGCGTATTACCCGTCCAGAGCAGAAATTCAGCTGCATTCACAGGTGCCCATACCTCGGCCGTCTTCTTATAAATAACGGTTGTACCCTCAGTAGTTACACTGATAGCATCGTTCTCATTAAAACTCTGTTGTTCCGCTTCTGTACCCACAGGATTACTACGGGTAAAAATGCTGTTTCCACCAACGGTGGCAGCAATCTTCACCTCATTGGCGGCAGTGTTAGCTCCCAGTTCGTCATCAGTAGAGCAAGCGGCAAGCATTGCTATAACTGCAAATGCTCCCATATATCTTGTAATCTTCATATCTTGTCTATTTTAAATGTCTAACAATTCTTTAATCAGTCTCTTTTTCGGTAATGGTTTCTTTTCCCCAAGGTTTCGCACTTATGGCGCCCCCTTGCACTACATCCTTACCTGCCAACAGATGCAACTCATGTTTTTTACCGGATTCAAATGTCACAGCGTCGGTGGCAGTCCAGATATATTCTGTATTATTCACCTTGAACGAAATACTAAAATTACCAGCAGCAACGGTCTGTGGAATCACAATGGCAGAATAGTTGAAGACTGCATGGGCGGTTGCGTTCTCTGCCGGCGTGAATCCTGTAGTTTCTGGAGTAATGGCTGCTGTCTGGGTACCATCAACTTGAACACTTATAGGGCTTGCAGAGAAATCCACTTTGCTGCTGATAATGGTGCCATTCACCTTGACATCAGTTACAAATCCTTTCGTAACCGTATTATTATTCGTATTAAACTGGTCTCTCAACTCGATAATGAGATTCAGCTGACTGAGGAGATGGGTGAATGCGACCTCAACCGCTTTGCTGGTATTCAATTCCAAAACAGGCGTGAATCCCGTTTGCTTAAATACAATAAGGTCGGATGAATAGTCTTCAGCATTGCTTTGGTCTTCTTTTACAGAAAAGGCATAATCAGTCTTTCCGAAGACTTTAACTTTGCCATTTGCATCTTCGGTAGTCTCCTGATATGGCGCATAAGCCAGAATATCAACAGCTGTAGTTGAATTCTGCCACAACATTTGGGTAGCCGGAATCCAATTGTAGCCTTCCTGTGATACCTTGATATTATCATAGGTATATTTTTCGCTATTAGCATTTTTGATGCAGAAGCCAAACGATTTAAGCTTGTCCGCACTGTTTCCGTAAGAGGCACGGGTATTCATGCCATCTACACTTGTCATGATTCTAACCACATTGTCCGCAGGATAATTACTCTGTGGTAATCCATCCTCATTTGAGCAGCTGGCAAAAACTGCCGTTGCCATAGCTGCCATTGTTAATATTTTAATTGCTTTCATATTGTTGAATTTTATGTTTTAATTTTAAGAAAGTTAATCGTAAGCCTCACCCTTGATAGGTTCGCCTGTAGAACCCCAGCCAGAGATGTTAACATCGCCAAGTTTTATGATATCACGTCCTACCTCCAGGTTGATGGTGGTAATCTTGCCACTCTCAAACTTGAAAGGAGTTCCATTGTCGTAGATGAAGTCCTTTCCGCCAATGGTGATGGTAATCTTCTGAACACCATCCTGCGGGATGATGATGGAAGCATATTGCTTGTTGGCGGTTAATGCTGGCATATCGAAGTCAGCTTTATCTTCTGCTACAGCAGATGGGGTGACAACCTTGGTCAGATAATTGACGGTTGCTTTTTTTGCGGCATTGCCTACAGCTACCTTTTCTACGGTAGGTCCCTCTGTTCCCCATTGATTCTTATAGGTAAGGTTCACCACAAGTTTTGCCATTACATGGGTAAAGGTAAGAGGAACTGTTTGCGGTTCATCGACATTATAGGATAAGCCATCTTTGTTGACTGCCACCAAGAGGTCGCTTTCCACTTGCTTTGTCTCATCGAATGTATATTCTCCGGCAGAAAGGTCGGATATTGCTGATGCTGAAATAGGGTATACACCGATGAAATAATGCTTGTCACGGTTGTTCTTCCAAAGCATCTGTGGAGTGGATACCCATGAACCGTTAGTCAACTTATTGATGGCGTTATTCACCACACGCTCGCGTGTCTCTGGAGCAACAGTTGCATCTCCTGTCCAGGCATACACACTGATTTCATCACCCTCCTCAAAGGTTTGACCGCCTTTCGCATCTGTGGCAACACGGGTCATATTGCCGATGCTGGTAGAAACGGTGATATACTTGGAGGTCTCGCCTCCGATATCGTTCTCGTTGTCAGAACAACTGCCCAATGTCAAAGCCATTGCCATCAGGGCAAAGAGATAAGTTTTCTTTTTCATTGTCTTTTACTATTATATGTTTATATTCTTGTTTTGATTCTTGCGTAAATGAGAGGGGCGCTTAATCTTCAGGATTCAGGATTTCACCACGATAAATCCATTCCTCAGTCCAATCATCTATCTTCGTGCTCGTAAGATACATGTAAGGTTTCATCTCCTCAAATTCCAAGTTTATCTTGTACTTGCCGCCAGACTTCATGACAGGAGCTTCGATGTCGTAGTTGCTAACTACTCCCCCAGGAGAAATCAGTTGGATAAACAACTTGGTGGTATGTAAACCGTTGGCTGTCGGCATCAAGCGTAATGTTTCCGTTTTTAAAGTTTCGCCAGGCACTGCGATTCTCAAAGGTATATCACACTCTTCCTTGGTATAGCTTGCCGTCCCGAATGTTCCATCCTCATTCTTTTGCAGGGGAAGGAATCCAGTTGCCACATTCAGAACCTTGCCTATCATTGCAAAATTGTCAGGAACTCCTTCAATGAAGATGGTCAATTCTGCAAGTATATGGCGCATTTCATTTTTTGTTATGTAGTTGACATTTGATTTGTCAATAACGATGTCCGTGACACCATAATAGGCATGGTCGGGAGAGGCACTCGGATTCGACAGTCCGATTACCAGACTGTTTATGTTGTCAACGGCTCTTGTCTGCTCACTGATGGTGAACGGATCCACCAGATTGGTGGTGGTGAGAATGCGGTAGTTACCTTCCGGCAGGTCATATCGCTCTTTTGCCATTTCCTGCGCACTGCCATACTGGCTTTGCGCCACCTGCGTACCGTCTGTAGCATTCACGATCCATGTCTTCACGTCCTTCACTTCTGTGCCCTCATCGGCTTCATCAGCCCAGGCAAGCGAAACCGACAAGCCTCCATCCCCTTCGCCATCATGGACATCATGGTCGCAACTTGCCAACAGGCATGGGACGCATAGCAGCACCCATAACCCAATATTAAATCTTCTTTTTGCTCTCATTTTCTATCTTGTTTTATGGGTTACTGATGATGATTTGTAGTCTCTACTCGGCGGGCTTTTGAGGCAGTTCTGGAAGCGTCGCTTCCCTTTCCTACTACCGAGATGCGGCTTGCTGCAATACCTCTCTTCACAAGCCAGGTCTTCAGGGCTTGTGCTCGCTGACGGGAGATGCGTCTGTTGACAGCCACGCTGCCTCTTGTGTCGCACCAGCCAGTCACCGTCACCTTCATGTCAGGATTCTCCTTCAATATATGGAGGATGCTTTTCAGCTTGGAAACCTCGCTTGGGAGAATGGTGATGCGGTTGAAGCTGAAGTAGATGACAGGGAATGTCACCTTTACAGGTTCTTTAATATCCTGTTCAACAACTTTTGTTTCAGCCTTATCCACCGTTTCTTTTTCTTTCTGATTGACATTCTCCGAAAGAATGGTATCTTGATGGAGAACTTCCGTTTGTGGAACTGATGGAGTTTCAACTATCTTGTTTTTCTTCTTTGAGAAGCTGATTCCCAGTCTAATTCCGCTTTCCCATACGAAGTTGTTCTTGTGCAGATGTTCCGGCATTCCGTCCATACGTTCTCCAGAAAGGCGTGTCAAACCGGAATAGATGCCCAGATTAAGATTGGAGGTCAACTGGTAACCAGCCTGCAAGCTGGCTCCATAGCCCAGGTGCCAGCGGGTAGAGCCTTTCATCACCTCGGTATGATCTGCCAGGGTCTGGATATCTGCGCAGGTGGTCACAGCATAGAGATGAGGAGATACGGCTACAGTCCATCGGCTGTGGGCGGTATGGCGGAACAGCCCCAGCAGATTCACGTGAACCCTTGCACCATACCAGCCCATCCTGACATGGCTTTTCAGTTGGGCATATTCCCAGCTATCTATGCCCAGGACACTTGCCTTGTAGAGCATGCCGTCGCTGCCCAGCCAGTAGTTGCGCTCCACGCAGCAGTCTTGTGCCGACAGGTTCACCTCTCCATATCTGGCAGAGAATTCTGCTGAGAAAATGGGGTTGAAACGATAGCCGCCATAGATGCCGGCAGCCCAGCCCAGGTGGGTCTTGTCGTATCCGAAACTGGAAAAAGTGGATAAGCCAAAAGGCAATCCGCCATCCACGCCCAGATACCATCCTTTGGAATCTGGCAGGTTACTATCGCTGGCTTCCGCTTTCGCAAAGGAAAAGGAAAGAATGGAAACAAGCACAGCAACCAGTAATCTGATCTGTGTCGTTGAACGATTCATCATATTACTCTACATTATTGTCATTACTTACTACATTATTTTCTCTTACTTACTTCAGAATATATAAGAAGCTTTCCGAAATGATGATTCGGAAAGCCCAATCTTGATTGATGGTATAAGATTCAAATATTTCTTTCGTGCCACAAATTTAGTGTTTTTCACTGAAAAAGGGTGTCGCATTCCCCTGAAAAAGTGTCGCATTCCTACCAAAAAGGAGTAGCATTCCTAGGAATGCTACTCCTTTTTGGTAGATTTTCTCCATTCTGTAGGCGAGCGCCCTGCCTTGGTCTTGAAGATGCGGTAGAGATGGGTGCGGCAGGAAAATCCGCATTCGGCAGAAATGATATCGTTGCTGTAGTCGGGATACTCCAGCATCATCTTCTTGGCTGCATTGAAACGGATCTCGCTGAGCCATATCCTGAAGTTGGAATGCAGACACTGGTCGAAGAACAGACTCAGTTCGTTCTTCGAGATGCAGAGTGTGTGGGAAAGTATAAGCATGTTCACGTTACAGTCCTTGTAGCCCTGATTCTCACACCAGGCATCCAGGCTCTGCTGAATAAAGTTCCTGCGTTCATCAGAAATAATCTGCAATTTCCTTGGTTTCTCATCCGCAGGATTCTGCTGTATGTCAGAATTTTCCTCTGCCCCCCCCATTTCCGGTTTCAGATGGAGGGTTGTTTTCCGCTTCCTTGTCCAGGAGTTCTTCGGTAGGAATGTAATTGCTGCCAAGGGCTATGAATGTAAGGTTGAAGAACAGCAGTGCCATCAGCCCCACAGGAGCCAGTATATATAATAAGGTGGTGGAGAACATGGCTACCGGCAAGACGAGGACCGGGAGACAGAGGATGAATATGCTGGCTCGTGAATATCTCACGTAAGGCAACATATCCGTAGCCGCCATCGTTTCCAGCATCTTCCTGCGCCTGTTCATCTCCCGTATAATCATATATATGCAATAGGATACACTCACGCAAAACAGTACCAGCATCAGATAAAGTTCTTCTCTAATATACAGACTTTGGTGAAGGCTGACGCCCACGCAGAAAATCAGGATGATGGCGGCATAGATGGCACCGCACACCAGATACATCTTCCTGCGGTTGGCACGGGTGGTCTCCAGATTATAGATGCCCATGCAGATGAGCGAGAAGCAAGGGGTATAGATGAGAATGTTGATCACCGCCCCCAGATCATCGTCTATGGCACGGAATCCGAACTTCATCTGTATCACATATTGTATCGCCAGACCTGTGATGGCTGCTGCTATCATCCATCTTGAACGTTCGTATCGTTTGTTCTTCCATCTTACATGCAGACAGGAGAGTGCCACGATGAAGGCATTGATGAACATGAAGATGAAACAGGCAAACTGAAGTAAAAACAATGAATCCATACGCTTCCTATCTTATGTTTACTTGCTTAAATTTCTAATTACTTGCTTTATGAGTATCAAAGTCGTATATTCCAACAGCGTAAGATAACTATTTATATAGTGTAAAGTCTATGTATTATGCGCCGTGCATCGTTCGAAGTAAGCACGTGCATCGTTCGATGTGAGAGCGTGCGTCGTTCGACGCACGTGCTTACTTCGTTCGGTGTGAGTCGCAAAACAAATAGGCAATACACCTCTTTCCCTGCAGGAATGAGCGTATATTGCCTATTATGAGTAGATGTGATGATATATAGAATATCATCTTTTCCTTGCTTTTCTATTATCCGTAGATAACCTTACCATTCTCATCCTCGTAAGGAGCCATATCCTTAGCATACTGGTTCATGGCACGGAGGCTCATACCCATAGATGAGAAACCACCATCGTGGAAGAGGTTCTGCATAGTTACCTTGCGGGTGAAGTCAGAGAACATCATCACGCAATAGTTAGCGCAATCCTCTGCTACCGCATTTCCGAGTGGAGACATCTTGTCAGCAAAGTCCATCATATTCGCGATATCCTTGATACCCTTACCTGCAGTTGTAGCTGTAGGGCTCTGAGAGATGGTATTGATGCGGACGTGCTTCTCACGACCATAGATGTAACCGAAGCTGCGTGCGATGCTCTCGAGCATGCTCTTGGCATCAGCCATATCGTTGTAACCGAAGAAAGTACGCTGAGAAGCTACGTAAGTGAGAGCTACTACAGAACCCCACTCATTGATAGCATCCAACTTCTTGGCTACCTGCAACATCTTGTGGAAAGAGATAGCAGAAATATCCAAAGTCTTGTTCAAGAAATTGTAGTCGAGATCATCGTATGTACGATGCTTACGAACATTAGGGCTCATAGCAACAGAGTGGAGCACGAAGTCAATCTTGCCACCGAGCTTCTCCTGAGCCTCAGTGAATACCTTTTCCAAATCCTCAACGCTGGTCGCATCCGCTGCGATGATAGGAGCGTTGATCTGTTCAGCGAGCTTATCCAGCGTACCCATACGCAAAGCCATAGCTGTGTTACTGAGTGCGATGGTAGCACCCTCTTCAGCAGCCTTAACGGCTACTTTCCAAGCGATTGATTCCTCATTGAGTGCACCGAAGATGATGCCACGCTTGCCTTTTAACAAATTGTGAGTCATTGTTATCTTAATACTATATGTTTGTAAATCGTGCGCAAAATTACGAAATTTGTGCAATATATGCAAGCTTTTTCGCAAAAAAGTGCTGTTTATACCACCTTTTTTGCGAAAAGTCAAGTAAATCGTGCCTTATTTATCATCTATCCGGATGCGGGCCACCAATGGAAGATGATCGCTGTAACCTCCTAAATACCTCGGACCCAGGTAGGTGCGATATGGTTTTTTACCGCCATATTTCTCATCATCTTCGAGCAGGAAAGGCAAATCTCCTATCCTGCAGGCATTTTCCGGATGCTGCATCGATTCGCTCAGCAGTATCTGGTCAAGACTGCGCCATTCTCCATGCCAACGGTAAGTAGCCTTTGCCCCATGGCTACCCCGTGCTCCGGCAGATATATTAATAAGGTGGTGCTGATAGAGATATTCCAGAGCGGGAGAGTCGTGATAATCATTGAAATCTCCTGCCACAATAATCTTTGCCCTACTTTGAAGCGCATAAATGGAATCCACAGCTTCTGCCAACTGGCTCGCCACCTGCAGGCGGTAAGGACGGGATTCACGCTCACCTCCCCTTCTACTAGGTGCATGCACCACAAACACATGCAGCGTATCGCCCGTGATGACACGTCCCGAAACATAGAGAATGTCTCTCGTAGGACGGGTATCCGGCAGACGCTTCACCCGAATAGACCAGGAATGAATCAATGAAAAGGAAAACGGCTGATACATCAAGGCTACATCGATGCCTCGCTCATCGGGCGAATGGGTCATCACATACTCATAACCAGCCGTACGGATGACTGAACGCTTGGTCAGGTCAAACAATACACTGTCGTTTTCCACCTCACAGAGAGCCACCAGGTCGGGAAGCTGCACATCTCCGGAAGCCTCCTCATACCCCAGCCCCACAATCTCCTGCCCCAGATGGTTCACCTTATGCCAATAGCGGTAGGGAGTCCAGTGATAACTACCTTCAGGCAGGAACTCGACATCATTCTTAAGCGAATCATGCCGTGTATCAAAGAGATTTTCGCAGTTTAATTCCACAAAAGTGAGTAAACTTGATAGGATGAGTGTTAAAAACATAGTCATTTATTTTGTATTGTCAATGTTTTAATGTATCTTTGCAGTCAGTTTTCGAAGGTCCCATAGTTTAACGGATAGAACGGAGGTTTCCTAAACCTTTGATCCGAGTTCGATTCTCGGTGGGACCACGTAAACGATAAAAGGTCGCTCCTATTTAACCAGGAAGCGACCTTTTATCGTTTTATAGTCTTGATGATTCCCTATTTCCATCCGGCATTCACCGGACAGAAACAGAAGAATCTCTTTATTGTTTACGTTTTACTTAACCTCTGCAACAGCAGTCTCTTCAGCTGGCTCCTCCTTGATCTTACGGCCAAGAACGATGTATGCCATTGGAGATGCAATGAAGATAGAAGACAAAGTACCGAATACAACACCCAGGATCATTGCGAATGAGAAGCTGCGGATACTGTCACCACCGAGGATGAAGATACAGAGCAACACGATCAATGTAGATGTAGATGTATTGATGGTACGAGCCAATGTCTCATTGATAGATGCATTGAAGAGCTGCTGACGGTCGCCCTTTGGATGCAACTTCAAGTTCTCACGGATACGGTCGAATACTACCACCTTATCGTTGATAGAGTAACCTACCACGGTCAGGATAGCACCGATGAAGGTCTGGTCAATCTCCAATGAGAATGGAACGAGACCCCACAGGAGTGAGTAGAAACCGATAACAGTCAAGGCATCGAATGCCAACGCAACAGTAGAACCTACAGAGAAGGCAACGTTGCGGAAACGAAGCAGGATGTAAAGGAAGATGGCGAACAATGCAAAGATTACACTCTTGATAGCTCCCCATGTGATGTCGCTAGCGACAGAAGGACCTACCTTGGTACTACTGATGATAGAACCACCCTGACGAACATCTGGATTCTTGAATGCATCGACATTCTTCTGGGATACCAGGTTAGCCTTCTTCAAGGCTGTATAGAGAATGGTCTCTGCCTTGTCATCAACAGTTGGGTCGTTGCTCTCAATCATATAGTTGGTAGATACACGGATAGTCTTACCGTCTGTACCGATAGCGATAGCACTTGTAGTAGCCTTAGTACCATCTGCATTGACGAAAGCACCACCAAGAACGGTACGAATCTGCTCAGGCTCTACAGGATTCTCGAACTGTACCACATAGTTACGACCACCAGTGAAGTCGATACTCTTACTCAAGCCACGAACAAAGAAGCTACCGATGAATACCACAGCTGCTACGATGGCAACGGTGAAGGTAATCTTGTACATAGACATAAACTTGTACTTCTTACCCTGCATCAGGTTGTGAGAAACAGGAGTATCAAACTTGCAATGCATCCACTTATCGTGGTTCAACTTATAATCGTAAACCAGACGAGTCAGGAACACAGCAGTGAAGAATGAAACGATGATACCGATGATCCAGGTAGTAGCGAAACCACGGATAGGACCTGTACCAACAGTCAACAGGATAACACCAGTAATCAAAGATGTCAAGTTAGAGTCGAAGATAGCTGAGAAAGCATTACCATAACCGGCAGCTACAGCCTGCTTCATACCCTTACCAGAACGAAGTTCCTCCTTGATACGCTCATAGATAAGCACGTTGGCATCCACGGCAGTACCCAGAGACAAGACCATACCGGCAAGACCCGGCAATGTCAGGGCAGCCTGGAATGACGTCAGAATACCGAGTGTGAAGAATACATTGACGAGCAATGCCAGGTTAGCCATCATACCAGGAATGACGTTGTACATCATCACCATGTAAACCATCAGGAGTACGAAAGCAACAACGAATGAGATGATACCCATCTGGATAGACTGTGCACCGAGAGTAGGACCTACAACCTCCTCCTGAACGATACGTGCAGGAGCTGGCATACGACCAGACTTCAATGTATTAGCCAAGTCCTTGGTCATTTCGATAGTGAAGTTACCAGAAATCTGTGAGTTACCACCATCAATCTCACCGTTTACACGAGGAGCAGAGTAAACTACACCATCCAGAACGATAGCGATAGCCTTGCCTACGTTAGCCTTGGTCATCTGAGCCCACTTGCGGGCACCCTCTGTATTCATCTTCATGCTTACAACAGGAGAACCCATCTGGTCGAACTCATCCTTAGCGTCTGTGATGACATCACCCTCCAATGGAGCACGACCTGTAGTAGTTGTCACCTTCAAAGCGTGAAGCTCATAGATGTTCTTCATCTTGATATTATCAGCAGGCTGAGCACTCCAGAGCAAACGCAAGTCTGAAGGCAACAGGCGCTTAGCCACTGCAGAATAGATAATCTTATTGATAGCAGCAGTATCGCGAACGCTGGCATAACCAACTGTACTCAAACCTCCACCAAGCTGCAAACGAGCCAACAGTGGGTGAGCCTTGATAGCAGCAGCATTCTGAGCATCCTCGCCTACCTTGCTGGCAGCATCGTCCTTCTTCTTGATAGAGAACTTAGTTTCTGCCTTCTTAGGCTCGGCCTTAGCTACTTGCTTCTTAGCGGCAGCAGAATCAGCTGCTACGGTATCGTTCTTCTCCTCACCGTTATCGCCATTGGCAATACGAGTATCGAGCTGCTGGAGATAAGGAGCGATTTCCTCTGAGTTATATGTCTCCCAGAACTCAAGGTTAGCACTACCCTGAAGCATCTTACGCATACGCTCTGGCTGGCTGATACCAGGCATTTCTACCATGATACGGCCCTGCTGACCTTCCAACTTCTGGATGTTAGGCTGAACAACACCGAACTTATCAATACGGGTGCGGACAACGTTGAAAGAGTTGTCGATAGCATCCTGTACAGAAGCGCGGATAGCCTTCTCTACCTCTGCATCGCTGCTCTGAGGAGAAACCTTGCCCTGCAACTGCTGGGTAGCAAATACCTCTGCGAGTTTATGACCAGGTGCGCTCTTGTGATAAGCGTTAATGAAAAGTGACACGAAGTCACCACCGTTAGCTTCTTCCTGAGCTCTGGCTTCCTTCATGGCATTGGTAAAACCAGCGTCGGTCTTGTGATCGGCAAGGTTTTCAATTACATCAGGTACAGAAATCTCAAGAATTACATTCATACCGCCCTTCAGGTCAAGTCCAAGACCAATCTGGGTCTCCAAGCAGTTCTGGTAAGAATAAACACCCAGGTACTTTACAGAATCCTTATAATCCTGCTGAGCAATAGGGTCTTTGATCTTTGCAGCCTCGCTGTCATAGTAACGTGTGGCAAACGAGAATGACAAATAGAAGATACTTGCGAGAGTCAGTAAGACGGCTACACAAATTACAATTCCTTTGTTTTGCATTTCTATTTTATTGTTATTAATTTATTTATTTTCAGCTTTATAATTCATCATTACATATATAATGACGTGCAAAAATACGCATTTTTTTTCTTATATAAGAATAATTTGCCTTATTTTTGCCTTTTGGGGCGCATTTTTAGCTTACAGATGATAGGATAATGGTCTGAAACCGCTATTTTATCATCTACTTTGCACTCATAAGGCTCCCAATCCTCAGAACACATGATATTGTCTATCCGTACGAAAAATCCACCACGATGATAGCTGATTCCCGGCCCGTTTCCACTTTCTACATAGCAATCTACCAGATTCTTAGCTATCGTGCGATGCACGTAAGAGATCGGTCCGTCATTGAAGTCACCACAAAGGATTGTACTCATCCCCCGATGCTCCCTGATGTATCTCGCCACCGCTTCGGCTTGGGGCGCACGCTTCTTCGTTGCCTCTGCCAACTTCACCACCAGGAGCTTGGAGGTCTGCTCGGCAGTATCTACCTGCAGTTTGCCTACAACCAGTTTCTTGAACTGCTGACGGTCTTCCTTGCTCAAACCCGTTGTCTCCAGATGATTATTGATAAGCAGAACTGGCTTATCGTTGATTTTCAAACGATAAGCCACACTCATATTCCCCTGTGATTCATAGGGAATCAGTTCCTTGGAAAGGATAGGATATTTACTCAGCAGCATCAAGGCGTTTCCGCCATGGGGATGAACCGTAACGTCCTGATAAGCATAAATCGGCTTCAGCATACTGTCTATCTGCTCTTCATTCCTGCCGGTAGGCTGCGCTTCCTGCAGGCAGACAATATCGGCATTCTGTTCCAACAGATAAGACAGGCAGATATTCACTCCATCCTCATCTTCCGTTTGATTTCCGAATCCCAAGGTATTGTACGACAGAACCTTGATGCTTCCCTTCGGAGCATCTCCCTTCATATTGACCGGCATATACTGTCGGACAGGTACGAAGCTGACCAGAAAGCCCAACAAAGGAATGAGAACATACCTGGCACGGAAGACAACCCAGAATATCAGAAAGCCAAGATTGAGGGAAAGAAAGACCGGAAAGAGCAGTCCTGCATTGCAGAATGCGGGAAAACGTTCCGGATTCAGCAGATCAGAATATCCCACCAATAACATAAAGGCAACAGTAGCCACATTGGCTCCTGCCACCATCTTGACCGTAAAATCCCTTAATCCATTCAACATGACGCTATCTGTTACTCTGGTCAAAAAGGGTCTGTTTCTCTTCTCGGGTCAGACTGTCATAACCACTCTTGCGTATCTTATCCAAGATACGGTCAATCTCCTTCTGTGCAGCCTTCTTGCGCTCTTCGGCTTCATCTGTACGCTGGAAATCTGTGGTATAGGTATCATTACGGCTATAATTATCGTTACGGGTATAGTTCTCATTGCGGGTATAATCGAAACGTTGCTTGGTCTTCTTGTTTCTACCCCCAAACATATTACGTAACTTATCGAAAGAATCGGCAGCAGAAGAGTTATGATAACCTCCATCCATCTGCTTACGCCAGTAACGGATCATGAAGAAACCGAATACCATACCTCCCAGATGGGCAATATGTGCCACACCATCGCCACGGGTTGCCAAGGCAGAGAAGAGCTCGATGGCTGCATATCCAATCACGAAATACTTCGCCTTGATAGGTACAGGCAACGGGAAGATGAATATTCGCTCATTAGGATAAATCATTCCGAATGCAAGCAGGATGGCATAGATGGCACCCGATGCACCTACGGTTGTCCACATGTTGAGATAATCGCCCATAGCCATACGGGCGCCCTCACCACTTACAACAAACTCATAGGCAGACATATCCTTGACGATATAGGTAACATACTGAGCTGCTTCCTGAAAGAGGCCGGCACCTACGCCGCAGGCTATGTAATAAAAAAGGAACTTCTTCGGTCCCCAGACTCTCTCTACGACACATCCGAACATCCAAAGGGCGAACATATTGAAGAGAATATGCTCGAAACCACCATGCATGAACATATACGTAAACAACTGATAAATATGAAAATCGGAAGCCATGAAGAAATGAAGTCCCAAGATATCATTGAGAACATACCCATCGGTTCCGTTCTTTCCCATGACCAGGCAGGCCAGAAAGGCCACCACATTCACTATCAGCAGATTCTTTGTAACTATTGGAATATTGCGCATAACAATTTTTGCCTTAACTATTAATGATCTTATTAAAATTTGAAATTTGGTGGCAAAATTACTAAAAATATCCGTGAAATCACCAAAAAATGAGTAGATTACAATAAAATTTCACTATTTTCATCACTTTTCTGCTTTTTTTATTTGAACTTTCAAAGGAAAAGACTATATTTGTAAGCAAAATCGATAATAGAATAAAATTACTAATCATTTAATAACGTATAATTATGAACAAGACAGAATTGATCGACAAGATTGCTGCAGGTGCAGAGATTACAAAGGCACAGGCTAAGGCTGCTCTCGACGCAACTACTAACGCGTTGAAGGAAGCCCTCATCGAAGGTGACAAAATCCAGTTGGTAGGCTTCGGTACCTTCAGCGTAAACGAGCGTCCTGCTCGCGAGGGTATCAACCCAGCAACCAAGGAGAAGATCCAGATTGCAGCTAAGAAGGTGGCTAAGTTTAAGGCTGGTGCTGAGCTCGCTGATGCACTCAACAAATAATTGTTAAGATTATTTTCGACATAAAAGGGCATTCCTCTCGGAATGCCCTTTTATTGTATGATATTATTTTGGCTGCTTGCCAATGTAAGTCAGTCTTATCTGAACACCCAATGTTTCTTCTATTACTTGGATAACCTGCGGGATGGAATCTGTTTCAAAATCACCCGTCAGACGCTTACTTTCATCAGAAGCTGTATATTTGACACCTGACAGTTCTGTCAATTTCTCCAATACTTCTGATAGCGGTGTATTGTTGAAATGCAAACGATGCGTAGCCCATGCCACATCGTTGATGTCGTAATCAGCCAACAACTCAGGCTGGGCAGCCCCTTTCAGCAAACGGGCTCGCTTGCCCTTGGTCAGGAAGACACCCTCTTCAGAGTTACGAGCCGTGAAAAGCACCTTTCCGCCGGTTACCATCACTTCGGGAGCATCCATTCTTTCATCCACCATAAACTGGGTACCGAGCACCCTTACATGTCCATGCTCTCCCATCACATCGAAAGGATGCTGTTCATCATGCTTCACCTGATAATAGATGCAGCCCCTCATCTCCACCTTTCTGCAATCATCTTCCTGATAGGAAAGAGAAGAATGAGGCATCAACGATATCTTTGTTCCATCAGGCAGATGATACGCCATTACTTCCGATTCAGCAGAAAGCGTCACCGTCTTTGGCTGCAAAAGCGTATAGACTCCTATGGTGAAGAGCACCAGAATAGATGCAGCCACAGCTATCCAGTGGATGCGACGCATGCGTAAAGATGCAGTTGCAGCATGCGAAACTTCTTTATCAGCAATGCCAACCCGAGCCTTCACCTTCTGCAAGGCCTTCCTGGTATCCAGCTTGCCCGGCTGAAAATACTTCAGCACAAAATCCTGTTCATTCTTGTTGATCTTCATCATAGAATCCCTTTCTTCCTTTAAAATTGTCCTGTAATAGATGCAAAGAGCGTATTGGTATGCTTATACTTCTCGATGCCATTATATCGCTTACCCTTCGTATAGCGGATATTGTTTCTGCTATTTTCGATATTGAAGTCGCTTGTCAGCCATCCCAAAGACAGAAACACGTCGCCCGAACGGAAGGTCAAAGCCGACTTGATGCGCCAAGCCAGCCATTTTCCGCCATGATTACTGACGGTTCGGATAGTTGCATTACCATAAAGTTCATCTGTATAAGATGCAGGATGCCCCACACCTTGTGCGTCCTTGATTTCGGTAAAAGATACCCTATCATTATAAAATGGCGTGATGCAGAGTCCAGGCTCACAATGCAGCATCAAGCCCGCAGTACGACGCTTGCTCAACCACAAGGTAGGAGTACGAAAAGCCAAGCCTGGCGTTAAGTTGATTTTAATAACCCTCTTCGGATCATATTCATCATCTTCATAACGTTCCATCAACGGTCTATCCCCGTAGTTGTCGTTCCATTCTATTCCACAGGAGATGCCTGCATAGGTCAGGGGATAATAGGCAAATGTCAACTCAACCATGTAACTACATTCATTGGCATCACAAAGTCCGCCCGTAATACCTGCCACATAGCGCAGCAGCTTGGTATCCGCCTTTCTCTTCATGCGATTGATCATCTCCACACGCTGTTCAAAAGTCATAGAATCCTTCACCGCTTCCACGGTATCATTCAAGATACGATAACCCGTATTCTTCTTCTGAACAGAAACATCAGAACCTTGTGCCTTGCCGGCAATGGCAAAGCACAAGGTTCCTAAAATGACAAAAAGACTTCTTTTCATACTCCTCACTTTTTTATTTGGTATATATTCCTCCATTATCTTCGGAATCAGAAGAGCCGAAGAAACTTCGAAACAGAACTAATATTGTAGCCAGCCACCACTCCGAAGCCTCCTTTTACATTCGAATAAGTAGGGGTAACCTGCATCAAGCCCACATCTGCCCAACTGTTGCTCTGCGCATCGTTGATACTCTTGAGAAACCGATAATATTCAGGAGTTACCTTGTATAAATCTACTACATAAGAAAAACTATATAATGACTGATAATATGAATTAGAGTATGTATCCAGATGAAGTGTATAGGTCTTGCCATTTATCGTACGGTCATTGAAGATGTAGGCATTACCAAAATACTCATAATCATCCATACCGAAATCATCATCCAGCTTCGACTTCTTGTTCAACAAGGGTTCATTGTCTGTCAGCAGCCCCAGATCACGGTTCATTTCTCGATTCAGTAATCTGAGCTTCACCGAATAATAATCTTCCGAAGAAGGATTATCATGGAAAATAGCTTCTACCCTATCAATGGTTATCGAGTTATAACCATCCGATGATTTCATTTCCAATTTAACATCGCCCAACTCCACTCCTACCTTCTCTGGGATATAAGTAGATGCTGAAACAGATGAGAAATCCTGAGCAGAAACCTGGAGACTGATTTTATCTCCAGCATTCTGCTTGCCTACCACATAATACTGGCCTACCAGTTGTGAAAGAACATCGGAGTTTGTGCTTCTGGTAAAGAGTTGAGCCTCTTCCTCGTTTGCGATGCGTTTCACCGTTTGCTCCACCCCATTCACCTTATATATAATATGTGCATCTACCTTTTCGCGGGATAAGGTTTCAACATCCCCCTTCACTGATGCAACAGGCAGGCTCTTTGCCACACTGACGAGCGTAGTATCACCTTCAGTAGGAAAGCAATAAACCACCAGTCGGGGATGATCCTGCAGCTTTTGAATATCAAAATCATCCTTGCAGGAAACCAACGCCAAACATAAAAGCATGAAGCTAAATGCCCTATATATCATTGTTTTCATTTTTATCTCTTTTTATCTTTACATAAATCTACATCTACTATTCACCATGCAATTCCTTAGAATTTAATGGTATAGCTGAACGAAGGAATGATTGGGACAAATCCCTTGTTCTTTGCCCTAAACCGCTTTGTTTTCTCATCGTAATCCACCTTGACATACATCGAGTTCAGGTGACAATATGCATTGTAGATGCTCAAGTTCCAGATGCGCTCATGTCCATGCTTGGTAACATGATGGAAATCAAAGCCCAAGTCCAGACGATGATAAGCCGGCAAGGTCAGGTTGTTGGGGATGGCATAGACAAAAGATGCCGAATTCCACCAACTGCCAGGGTATCGATTGCCACCATCCGGCAAACCAGGCAGTGCTGCAATCTGAGTTGGCACGGTGGCATGATTGCCAGAATGATAACTCCACACCGCATAGCAGCTCACCTTCCTGTTGAAATCATATCTCAAGGAAAGATTCAACTTATGGCGATTGTCATACTTGTCGTAATACCAGTCCTGATAGAACTCATCATACTTCCGCTTGTTCCAGGAAAGCGTATAGGAACCGCTCAAGGTCAGGTGATTGGTACGATATGTGGCATCTGCCTCCAAACCATAGAACAATCCCTTGCCATCCATCACCTGACTATCCCAATTCTCTGCCGGAGGTTCGATTCCCAGCCAGCTGCTGTATTGCAGAAGATGCTTTGAGAGCTTGTAATAGCCTTCGAGCGATAAAATCCAGTGGCGATTCGGCTGCGCATAGATGCCAGCCGCTATCTGATAAGAACGCATCGGTTTCAAATCCTTGGTGGTTGGCACCCAATAATCAGTAGGCAAATCCAGATAACTGTTGGATATCTTATGCACATACTGAGTCATCTGCGTGAAAGAAGCCTTCAGCGATACCGCATGACTCCACTGGTATTTCAGTGCGAAGCGAGGGTCTATATTGAAGAAATTCTTGTTGCTGATATGAAACAATCCTAGATGGAAGCCAGCATCCAGGCTCCATTTATCATTGAGATAGATTTCATCCTCCGCATACGCCGACCATTCATGAGACACATGCCTATTGGTACTATTCACACGGATGGTATCCATCTCAACACCACTTCCACCTCCCACATAGTCAAGCTGCATCACCGTTTGAGGACGGAAGAGATGCATCGTGTAGTCATGACCGAAGCGGATATGATGACGGGGATTCGGACGGTAATCGAATGCCGTGCGATATCCGGCATCATAGATAGTAGAAGTATAGCCATGCTCCAAATGATTCCACACCCTTTCATTCTTGTTTTGTGGATAGATTTCCCTGTCATCATCCAGAGAATAAAGTTTGGAACGGTTATGGGAATATACAGCCGTGAAATTAGCAAAGAGCTTCGGTGAGAACAGATAATTCCAGTTCAAAGCCACATTGAAGTTTCCCCAGTTGAGCTGCGTCTTCGTTAATTCCTTATTATATGAACCACCTTCATGGTACCAATCCCCCTTGCTATCATCCATATCATCCGTCACGTCCCAACTGTCTTTTCCGTGATAGAGACTCAAGTCTATCTTCGAACGGTCGCTGAAACGATGGGTTACCTTGGCATTCAAGTCCATGAAGTAATAACCTATCGAAAGTTTCTCATCCGGATCAGAGAAAGCCTTGGTCAGGGGACGGGACAGCAAATCCAACCAGGAACGGCGCATACCTATATTATAAGAGGTCTTGCCTTTCTGGATAGGTCCTTCGAACTGCACACTGGCATCGAGCAGTCCGATGCGATAGGCACCATGAAACTGATTCATGTTTCCATCGGCAGTACGCACATCCACCACCGATGACAATCTTCCACCATATCGTGCAGGAAAGCCGCTCTTGTAGAAATCCACATTCTTCACCACATCGGCATTGAAACTGGAGAAAAGCCCCAGCGCATGATTCGTATTATAAAGCGGAGTACCATCAATCAGAAAAAGATTCTCATCGCCATTGCCGCCATGCACATAGAGTCCGCTTGCCAACTCCTGTCCCTCTGCCACTCCACTCACACGCTGCAGGGTCTTCACAACATCCGGTGAAGACATCAGGGCAAACTCTGTCTTGATATCCTTGTTCGAAAAGGAGCGCTTGCCGGTTTGCGTAGTAAGAAGCGGAGAGTTCAAGTCGCCATCTACCACCACCTCAGGCAGTTTACCATCAACACGGAGTGCCATATTATGATGCATATCTTTCGAGAGATTCAGCTTCTCTACCTTGTCGGCATAGCCCACATACGAAAAGCGAAGCTGATGCTCGCCCTCGGGCAGGGTAAGCGAGAAGAAACCATATTCATTGGTGGTTGTACCGATGCCATCCGTCAGATCATAGATTGTGGCATTAATCAGCGATTCGCCACTCTCGTCACGGACGTATCCGCTGAGAGTATGGCGACGCTGAACCTGCTGAACTTTGTGATTGATATTCGTGTAAGATGTTGATATTTGTTGTACGGGTTTTCGCTTCAATATCACATAGTTCGCATTGATATTATATAGAATATGAGTTTTCTCGAAAAGTGCCTTCAGTGCCTTTTTCACCGAAAGATGCTGGATATCTGGTCCATGATACTTGATGTTCAATTCCCCATCAAGCGATGAATCATAGACGAAGTTGATTTTCCTGATGCGGTGCAGCCAATCCATCTGCTGCCGGATGGTGGTAGAAGTCTGAGCCTCCACCATCATCTTCGGCGTGCCTGCCAACGTTGGAGCTGGCAAGGCTAGAATTGAGAGCGCAAAAATAATCTCTTTACCTTTCATAACTGTACTTTTATTCATTCTTTTATTGCTATAACGCAAGAATTACAGAATACCCCCATGGATGAAAGGTAAAATATAGAAAAAAATCTGCAAGAAAATCATCTTTCTTGCCTCGTAAGGTCTTTAAAGCCTTGGAAATCTGATGTTCCACGGTCTTTTCCGACAGGTTCAGTTCTTCGGCAATCTCCCGATAAGTCATACCGTCACGCTTGCTCATCAGGAAGATTTCCCTGCATCGTTCGGGCAATAGCTCGATAGCCGTCCACAGTTCTGCCTCCCGGAAAGAACTTTCCTGTGCCTGGTCATCAGAAATTGTGCCGCTCAAGTCAGAAGGAGAAATCTCCGTATCTATCGGAGACTGGCGGCGCAAGCGGTCGATGCAGGCATTGCGCACAGAGGTATATAAGAAAGCCTTGATGTTTTCCGGCATGATACTCCTACTTATCAATTTCACAAAACAATCCTGCACCACGTCTTCAGCCTCATCGATATCATGAAGATAATGAGTGGCATAAAGACATAGCGGACGATAATAGTGCTGAAATATCAAGTCTATCTCTTGCATAAACCTTCTCTACCTAAACTAAACTCTTATATAACAAAATAACCCTCCAAATCCGCAAAGACCTGAAGGGTTATTTCATAATCTGTTGTCCCAGGCGGATTCGAACCACCACTGACAGAACCAAAAACTGTAGTGCTACCATTACACCATAGGACAAGCAAATCGGATGCAAAGGTAGTGGATTTTTTCTCCACTACCAAATATTTTCAATACTTTTAACGATTACTTAACGGTAATCAAGAAGTAGTTCTTCTTACCTTTCTGAACCAAAAGATACTTGCCGTCAATCAGGTCATCAGCAGTTACAACCTGGTCGAAAGCAGCGAGTTTCTCCTTGTTGAGAGAAACGCCACCACCCTTAACGAGCTTGCGCATCTCGCTCTTGCTTGGGAAGATCTGCATACCCTCCTGATTGAAGAGATCTACGGCTGTACCACCGAGCAGGTTCTTGTCGAGGTCGTAGTGAGGAACATTGGCGAATACATCGTTCAATGTAGCCTCATCGAGCTGTGCCAGATTCTCCTTGGTTGCCTTACCGAAGAGGATGTTGCTGGCTGCGATAGCCATATCCAAGTCCTCCTGAGAGTGAACCATTACGGTAACCTCCTCAGCCAGACGCTTCTGGAGTACACGGCGACCTGGATCCTGCTTGTGCTCCTCTACGAGGGCATCGATAGTCTCCTTGTCAAGGTCGGTGAAGATCTTGATATACTTCTCAGCATCATCATCGCTTACGTTCAACCAGAACTGGTAGAAAGCATAAGGAGTTGTGCGGTTGCGATCCAACCAGATGTTACCGCTCTCTGTCTTACCGAACTTCTTGCCGTCTGCCTTGGTAATCAAAGGACAAGTGAGGCAGAAGCACTCTGCATCGTTACCCAATGTGCGGTGAATCAACTCAGTACCGGTAGTCATGTTACCCCACTGGTCATTACCACCCAACTGGAGGCGGACACCATACTTCTCATACTGATAGAGGAAGTCGTAGCCCTGGAGCAACTGATAGGTGAACTCTGTGAAAGACAAACCGTCACGAGCCTCACCGTTCAAGCGCTTCTGCACGCTATCCTTAGCCATCATATAATTAACTGTGATGTGCTTACCTACCACGCGCGCAAAGTCGAGGAAGGTGAAGTCCTTCATCCAGTCGTAGTTGTTAACCAACTCAGCCTTGTTAGGCTCATTGCCATCGAAGTCGAGGAACTTAGATACCTGCTTCTTGATAGCTTCCTGGTTATGATAGAGAGTCTCAGAGTCGAGCAGATTACGCTCCTGGCTCTTGCCAGAAGGGTCGCCAATCATACCTGTAGCACCTCCCACGAGGAGATAAGGCTTATGGCCACAACGCTGCAAGTGACGCAACATCATGATACCGCAAAGGTGACCGATGTGCAGAGAGTCTGCAGTAGGGTCTGTTCCGAGATAGGCAGACACCATGTGGGTGTTAAGGTATTCCTCAGTACCTGGCATAATCTGTGCCAGCATACCACGCCATTTCAATTCTTCAACAAAATTTTTTGCCATCGAATGTGATTTCTTTATATATTATATAATATGTATAAGGGGCCCAGCGAAACAGCCGGAAACTTACGGCACGGGATCATAGCCCGAACCACCCCAAGGGTTGCATCTCAAGATACGCCATATTGCCAAAGCCAGCCCCTTGAAAGGTCCATGCTTCCGTATGGCTTGCCTGGCATATTCAGAGCAGGTTGGCTGAAAGCGGCATGATGGCGGTGTATAGGGAGTGATGCACTTCTGATAGAACAGGATAGGAAGTACCAATAGCCAGGTCAGTACTTTTACAAATCCATGCCAGACGATATGCAGATACTTCATAGTTTCTCTACCAATCGTTGCAGGTTCTTGTTCATCTTGGCATTCAGCTCAGCCGAATCGTGCAGTTTGCCATCCTGCCAGATGACGGCAAGCAGCAGCTGCTTGTCGGGCATCTGTGCCATACGCTCCATCAGCTCATGCTTCTGGGTGCGGTAAGCCTCACGGATCTGTCTTTTCACCCGATTGCGCTTCACGGCTCTCTTGAAGAATCGCTTCGACACGCTTACCATCAGTTCTACAGAAGCACTCTGCTCATCAGTCTTGTCAACAACAAGATACACCATCTTCAAGGGCCAAGCCGTCATAACATGGGCTTTACCGCTAAAGAGCTGGTCTATGAGCGTCTGCTTGCATAGGTGCTCTCTCTTTCCGAAAGTGTTATCTGTTTCTGTCAACATCATATAGTTTCTTATTTATTGTTTCGCTTCAGATAATCCTTCAGCGCTCCAGTCATGGATGGGAACTCCTTGGTAGGAGCCTCCAAGTCGATGCGAAGACCTTCGTCAGTTACAGTCTTCATGGTTGCCGGACCGAAAGCACCGAGAGCAATCTTGCCCTGCTCAAACTTAGGGAAGTTCTTCTTCAGGGCTTTTACTCCTGTAGGACTGAAGAAAATCATCATATCATAGTCGAAAGACTTGATTTCTTCCTCAGTGAAGTCATTACTTACCGTGCGATACATCACGCACTCAGTATGTTTCAGCTTCTTCTCGTCGAGAAGGTTCTTCACATCATCATTGTGCACACTACTCAGTGGAACAAGATATTTTTCTCCTTTATGACGACTCATCTGTGCCATCAATCCGTCAATCTTACCAGTATCACCGAAGAAGACCTTGCGCTTACGATACTGTACATACTTCTGGATATAGAGTGCGATGGTCTCAATCACACAGAAATACTTCATATCCTCAGGAATGGTAATACGCATCTCCTTGGCTAATTTGAAGTAATTGTCCACTGCATGGCGAGATGTAAATACGACCGCAGTATAGTCTAACAGATTTATCTTCTGCTGACGGAATTCTTTCGCTGTAAGTCCCTCAACCTTAAAGAATGGGCGGAACACACATTCTACGCCGTACTCCTTCTCGATATCATAGTAAGGAGATTTCTCACTTGCCGGTTTTGGCTGAGAAACTAAAATTTTTTTAATCATCTTGTCTTAAAAGTTTATTTTCAAATAATGACTGATTAATACGAGTCCACCCCAAAGGGCAGACAGAGGTACTACTTCAAGGGCACAAAAGTACAAAATTATCTGCAAAAACAAGCCATTTCTTTTAAAAAATATAAGATAACTCTTATAAAACGACAATATTTTCACCAATACAAGTACAATTATGGTATATATCACTGCTACCTGGAGCGATAAGTCGAAGTAAGACAGGAGCATAACTACCGGGAACAGCAGTACTCCCTCACAGGATAACAGGAAGAGATACGCCTTGAGCCATTGTTCATTTTTTTTCTTATCGAAGAATACCAGACCCGCTATGGTATAGAGCAAAGCCTTGATCAGGCAATAGCTCATCACATATCCGGCATAGATACAGATTACCCAATTCTGCTCGATGGTAAACGTATCGCTGATGGATGCCTTCGAGTAGAAGAAGTATCCGAGTGCCACCAGCAGGCAGGTCTGCAATACAAAGAAGAACTGGAAGCGAACCTCCGAACTCGTCTCCGTAATCACCGTAGTTCCCTCTCGCTGAACGCGGAAGAAGGCCTTTGCCTGGCGGAAAACGAAATGCTTCGACTTGGAGAATGCAATACATGCCAACACAAAGCACAAAAGCAGCAACGAGGTGATGAAGTTGTCGCCCGCCACCGTATAAGGCACCGGATCACCCGCCACACCCAGTCTTCCACCTCTTAGCTCAGGATGGAAGAGCGAGTCTTTCGAGAAGAACGACTCACGATAGTATTGTGGCAAGCTCACATCTCTGAAACTCTTGCCTGCCTTATGTCCAGGCAGATGCAGGGTATCGGGCATCCCGCTCCAGTGAGTAATCTCACAGGGTTTGACGTGCGCCCTGATCATGGAATCCTGTTGGGCAGGGGTCGCATTCTTAGGCAGCCAACTCAGCACCTGTTTAGGTGTGAGTTGGCTGCTATGTTTTTGCTGGACAGATTGCTGCTGTAATTCAGCTTCAATCTCCAGACCTGTATGTATCGAATCTGCTTGCTGCACCATTCTTTTCTATCGATTTCCTAAGAAACCGCTCTCTTATTGTTATTCGTTCCTTAAAGACCGAAAGCCTTCTTGATTTCATCTACCTTATCGAGCTTCTCCCATGTGAAGAGCTCTACCTTCATGGTCTTTGCTTCGTGATAACGGCTGGTGAAGGTCTTCTCCACAACCTCGTTCTTACGACCCATGTGTCCGTATGCGGCAGTTTCAAAGAACATTGGCTGGCGCAACTTCAACTGGCGCTCGATAGCCTTTGGACGGAGATCAAACATCTCGGCAATCTTCTTGGCAATCTCGCTGTCGGCCATATTCACATGGCTTCTGCCATAGGTATTTACGTAGATGCTTACAGGCTCTGCCACGCCGATAGCGTAACTTACCTGAACCAACATCTCGTCTGCCACGCCGGCAGCTACCATGTTCTTGGCGATGTAACGGGTTGCATAAGCTGCAGAACGGTCCACCTTACTAGAATCCTTGCCAGAGAAGGCACCACCACCGTGAGCACCCTTGCCACCGTAGGTATCTACAATGATCTTACGGCCGGTAAGACCTGTATCTCCATGAGGACCACCAATCACGAACTTACCGGTAGGGTTTACGAAGTACTTGATGTCGTCGTTGAAGAGAGCCAATACCTTATCGCTCAAGTGAGTCTTTACTCTTGGAATCAGGATATTGATCACATCCTCACGAATCTTTGCCAACATGGCATCATCATCGTCCTCGCCATTTGACTTCTTGATGAAGTCATCGTGCTGGGTAGAAACCACGATGGTATCGATGCGCTGTGGGATATTATCGTCTGAGTACTCGATGGTAACCTGGCTCTTAGAGTCTGGACGGAGATAAGTCATCACCTTACCCTCCTTGCGGATGTCAGCAAGCACACGCATGATGAGCTGTGCCAGGTCGAGTGATACAGGCATGTAGTTAGCGGTTTCGTTTGTAGCGTAACCGAACATCATACCCTGGTCGCCAGCACCCTGATTCTCATCCTCCTCACGGCTTACACCGCGGTTGATGTCATCACTCTGCTCGTGGATGGCAGTGAGCACACCACAAGAGTCGCCATCAAACTGATACTCGCTCTTGGTATAACCTATCTTCTTGATGGTCTTGCGGGCGATAGTCTGCAAGTCAACATATACATTAGAGCGAACTTCGCCCATGATTACTACCTGACCAGTAGTACAGAAGCTCTCGATAGCGCAGTGAGCATGGTCATCGTATGCCAGGAACTGATCGAGCAAGGCATCTGAAATCTGGTCGGCCACCTTATCTGGATGTCCTTCAGAAACTGATTCTGATGAAAACAAATATGCCATATTTTTCCTTTATTTTCTGTTATTAATTGATGTTCTTTATTTTGCGGCTGCAAAGTTACGCATTTTTTTTCAGATTCTGCCATATTCAGCCGAAAAATAGAGCAAATACAGCCGAATAATCCTCCTTTTGTAGCTGAATCATAACCATTTATTCTTCCCTATGCTTGATATTGCGTGGATGATGGTATAAGATGGCATCCCTGAGGTCGGAAGTTTCGATATGCGTATAGATTTCCGTAGTTCCGATGTCCTCGTGTCCCAGCAGTGCCTGAATCACTCTCAGGTCGGCTCCACCCTTGAGCAGAGCGGTGGCAAAACTGTGTCTCAGCGTATGGGGCGAAATGGTTTTCTTGATACCCGCATCCTGTGCCGCATTCTTGATCATGATGAGAACCATCACACGGGTAAGATGGGCACCTCTGCGGTTCAGAAAGACATAATCTTCCTCTCCGGGCTTGATCTTCATGAGATTGCGGTCGATGTACCACAGGTGAATTTCCTTCAATGCCCTGTCAGAGATAGGAACCAGCCTCTCCTTCCGTCCCTTTCCCAGAACTCTGATAAACTTATCCTCCTCAAAAATCTGACTGATCTTGAGATTCACCAGTTCCGTAACACGCAGTCCGCAGGAGAAAAGGGTTTCGATGATAGCCTTGTTGCGCTGCCCTTCCCATTTCGAGAGATCGATGGCAGCCTCCAGCATATCCACCTCCTCTACAGAGAGATATTCCGGCAAATGTTCGCCTATCTGCGGCGAAGGCAACAGTTCGGTAGGATCATCCTTGATATAGCCGTCGGTCACCAGATAACGGTAGAAGGAGCGCACACCACAGAGGATGCGAGCCTGCGAGCGGGCAACGATGCCTTTGTCGTGAAGACTTGCCGAGAAGTTCTCCAGATTTTCCAGCTTCATATCCACCAGTGCCACATCGTTCTGGCGGGCATATTCTATGAGATATTCCAGGTCGTGGCGATATGCCTCAAGCGTATTATACGTATAGTTTCGCTCCAGCTTGAGGTACCTCATATAATTCCTGATGATGTCATTTGCCATTTTCTTATCTAATTTCTTGTCAGTTTCCAATTTTATTATTACCTTTGCATCAGGGTTAGCTACGAGATAGATAACCTATGCATCTGCAAAGATACAAAAAATTAATGATACAGACTTAAAAAATCACGTGATTATGAAGATACAGATTATCAATGGTCCTAATTTGAACCTCCTGGGCGTTCGCGAGCCAGGCATTTATGGCAGCAATTCTTTCGAGAGCTATCTGCCTAAGTTGAAGGCTAAATACCCTGATGTAGAGATAGAATACTATCAGAGCAACATCGAGGGCGAGCTTATCAACAAGTTGCAGGAAGTAGGCTTCACCTACGATGGCGTAGTGCTCAATGCGGGTGCCTACACCCACACCAGCATTGCCTTGCAGGATTGCATCCGCAGCATGAAATGCCCTTGCGTAGAGGTACATATCTCCAATGTGCACAAGCGCGAGGAGTTCCGCCATCACTCTTACATCTCCTGCGCCTGCCTGGGAGTCATCTGTGGATTCGGTCTGGCTTCCTACGACCTTGCCATCGCAGGAATCTTATCACAAAAGGAAAACGGGGAGTAAGATGACCGAAACAGAATTGATAGACAAATACATCTGCCAACATATTGAGCCAGAGGGAGATTATCTCTATCGTCTCTACCGTGCCACCAATATCCATACCATTCACGGACGTATGGCGAGTGGCCACATCCAGGGCAGATTACTCAAGATGCTGGTTCAGATGATTCGCCCCAAGAATATTCTTGAGGTGGGAACCTTCAGTGGCTACAGCGCCATCTGTCTGGCTCAGGGATTGCAGGAAGGAGGCAAGCTCTATACTTTCGAAATCAATGACGAGATGGAAGATTTCACCCGTCCCTGGATTGAGGGTTCAGATGTTGCCGACAAGATTGATTTCCGTATTGGCGATGCCAACGAAGAAGCACCCAAACTGGGGGTGATGTTTGACTTGGCTTTCGTGGATGGCGACAAGCGCACCTATATCGAGACTTACGAGATGGTGATGAAGACCCTGAATCCTGGCGGATATATTCTGGCAGACAATACGCTGTGGGACGGACACGTCATCGACCCAGCCTACGACCGAGACCATCAGACCAAAGGCATTCGTGCATTCAATGACCTGATTGCCAACGACCCTAGGGTAGAAGTAGTCATCCTACCGCTGCGCGATGGCTTGACACTCATCAGAAAGAAATAAAAAGAAATAAGCATAAAAAATCCTGCTTGCGTTGATCATACACAAGCAGGATTTTTTATGTTTATTTCTTTCTATTAACTCAAAAGTCTTTTACTCAATGCTCTCACCGGATACCATACGGCAAGCCAGCCTACGGCGATAACCGTTACAAAGATGATGGCTACATCAGAATAGTGAACGCTTACCGGATAGGCATTTACGATAAAGGAGCCCTCGGAGTCGCCCAGTCTTACGAAGCCATACTGCTGCTGCAGCCAGCAGAGCAACAGACCCAGTCCGATACCAATCAGCGCACCAATCACTGCAATCATTCTTCCCTCGAAGAGGAAGACACGCGTAATCTGCTTGTCATTGGCACCCAGATTCCGCAATGTCACCACATCGTTCTTCTTGTCGATGATGAGCATCGAGAGCGAACCGATGATGTTGAAACATGCCACTACGAGGATAAAGGTCAGGAAGATGTAAGCCATCAGCTTCTCTATCGACATGATCTTGAAAGTATCTTCCTGCTGCTCAAATCTATCCAGCACCTTATATTTGGTGCCGGCAATCTTCTGCATCTCAGCCTTTACAGCCTGCAGGTCACTACCCTCCTTCAGGCGGATCTCCAGATCAGAGAGCATACCCTGCTGACCGAAGAGGTTGCGCGCAAAGGCAATGGAAGTGATGATATAATTCTTGTCGTATTTCGACTGCTTGACGGCGAAGAGCACACCCGGAGAATTCAGCGAATCAACCACGAAGCCGGCATCCGGATTCATCATATCCAACTGTCCCTCCTTCTGCGGAGCATAAATCTTCATAAAACCATCCCATTTTGCCCCGATACCCAAGGTCTGTGCCAGACGGATACCCACGGTTCCATACTGCAGATTGGCAGCATGGAGCGAGAAACTGCCATCACCATAAAGGATGTCGTTGATATGTGACAACTCAGAGAAGTTGTCGTCCACGCCCTTGATCCTCACCATAGCCTGACGGTCGTCATAGATTGCCAGCGCCTGGTCTTCCACGGTTTCAGTAGCCACATCTACCTGTGGCAGCATACGTATCTGCGTCAATATCGGGTCATCGGCAGGCGCCGTCTTTCCCTCCATCGGCACCACCTTCAACTGTGGGTCGAAGCTCGTAAAGAGCGTAGCCACCAGGTCGTGGAAACCATTAAATACGCTCAGCACGATGACGAGTGCCATCGTTGCCACAGCCACACCAATCACAGAGATGGAGCTGATCACATTGATAACGTGTGTACTCTTCTTGGAAAAGAGATACCTGCGAGCAATAAAGAATGGAAAATTCATTTGTCTTTTTACTTTTTTACTTCTTCAAGAGTTCATCAATGCGCTCCAGATAATCCAGGCTGTCGTCCAGGAAGAAACGGAGCTCAGGAATGATGCGCAACTGATTTCTCACCTTTCTGCCCAGGTCGAAGCGGATAGTCTTCTCGTTGGCATTGATATTCTTCAGAATTTCCTCACCCTTTTCAGATGGGAACACGCTGAGGTAAGCAGTGCAGATGCTAAGATCCGGACTTACTCTTACCTTAGTAACACTTACCATCACACCATGCATCATGCGGGTCTGTGACTGGAAGATAAGACTCAACTCCTTCTGGAGCAGTCTTGATATACGGTTTTGTCTTGTTTCTTGCATAACTATTAACTATAAACTATTAATTATAAACTATTCAAGGTCCACGTGTGTAACGTCCACCTGCTCATGCAGGAATATCAACGCCGACTCCTTGAATTTCTCCTCACTTTCTGTAGTCAGATACTTGCAGCTACCACCCTTTGTCACCATCTGTTCCATATTCGGATGTCGCTGCAGATAATCCTGCAGACTGTTGGCCACATACTGTCCCTGTGGCACCACTCTCACGCCGTCGGGAAGATTCTTCACGATGCTGCTCATGAGCAGTGGATAATGGGTGCAACCCAGGATGATGGTATCGATGTCCTCATCCATACGCATCAACTGGTCGATGCGCTTCTTGACGAAATAATCAGCACCAGGACTATCTGCCTCGTTGGCCTCTACAATAGCAGCCCAGAGCGGACAAGCCACTCCGCTTACCTGGATATCCGGCCAGAGCTTGCCAATCTCTATCTTGTAGCTCTCGCTCTTGATGGTTCCCTCGGTGGCAAGAATGCCCACGTGGCGACTCTTGGTCAGCGTACCAATCACCTCGGCAGTAGGACGGATGATGCCCAGCACGCGGCGGTCAGGGTCCAGTTCCGGGATGTCTCTCTGCTGGATAGAGCGCAGCGCCTTAGCCGAAGCCGTATTGCAACCCAGGATTACCAGATGGCATCCCATGGAAAAAAGCTTCAGCACAGCCTGGCGGGTAAACTTATACACCACCTCGAAGGAGCGCGAACCGTATGGCGCACGGGCATTGTCGCCCAGATACATATAGTCATACTGCGGCAACATCTGGCGCAAGCCATGCAGGATGGTCAAGCCACCATATCCGGAATCAAAGATTCCGATAGGTCCGGGATTAGATGGCAGAATCATTTCAGTTTCTCCTCCAGCACTGCTGTAATATCCTCACCCATTTCTTCACTCAGATAAGGTGTGGCGTTGTTGTCGGTATTGATGATGAAGGCAAATCCCTTCTCCTTGCCAATCTGCTTGGCAGCCTCGTTGATCTGGGTCTTGAGAGGAGCATACGCATCGGTCTCTGCCTGATTCAGGAGCTTGGCAGCCTCAGCCTTGAAGGCGATGTTCTTCTCCATCAATTCACGCAGTTCAGCCTGGCGCTTCTCCAGGATAGTCTTGGCATACGAGCGCTGACCGTCAAGGAATTCCTCATACTTGGTATTAAACTCAGTTTCCACGCGCTTGGTTTCCTCATCATACTTTGCGCGGAGTTCATCCATATTATGCTTGGCTATTGCATAACCAGGCATGGTATGAAAAACCTGCTCAAAGCTGAAGTAGCCAAATCGCAATGCTGGCTGTGCAACGATGGCTGCTGGTTGTTCCGCCGGAGTCTGGTTCTGCTGTGCAGAAGCCGAGAGGGCAACAAGAACGAGCGCCAAAAATAGGAGATTCTTTTTCATAATGCGTGATACCTTATTATATATGATATGAATATACTAGACGATAAATAAGGGCAGGCACTTGTGCCTGCCCTTAGCTTTTTTATAGAAATACTTACGTTTGATTACTTGATCTTAGCCTGTACTTCCTTGGTAACATCTACCACGTTGGCGCCAGTATAGATAGCTGTGCCTTCCTCCATGATGTATGTATAGTTACCAGCCTTACCTACAGCCTCGATAGCTGTACGTACCTTAGCGATGATAGGCTGCATGAGTTCACTGCTCTTCTTCTGCAACTCCTGCTGACCATCCTGGTAAGCCTGCTGAATCTTCTGCTGAAGACCCTGCAATTCTGTTTCCTTCTGCTGCTTGGCAGTAGCATTCATGGTGCTTGCGCCCTTCTGGAACTCGTCAGCCTTGCGCTGGAACTCATCCTGCATAGACTTGAGTTCGTTCTCCTTCTGCTTCTGGAGAGCTTCCAACTCGCCGTTGGCCTTAGCTACGTCTGGCAAAGACTGCATGATCTGCTGAGTATTTACCTTACCGAACTTCTGTGCCATCATTGTCATTGGTGCGCAAAGCATCAACATTAAAATAAGCTTTTTCATTTCTGTTTATTCTTTTTTAATTATTATTCTTAATTGGTTATGCCGAGGGCGGTATTTTCCTGCCGCATCCTCTCTTATCGGCTGCAAATATACAATTATTTCTTGAAATAACCTAGATTATTTCCTGGAATAACACTTATTATTTGTTAGAATAGCCTAATTTCTGGAGTACCTCGTTGCTGATGTCTATTTTTGGCGAGCCAAAAATGATTCCATTGTTGCTGGCTCTGTCGAGAACAAGCGAGTAGCCGCGCAGGTTGGAAATCTCCTTCACGGCATTGTAAATCTCCTCCTGGATAGGTCCCATCAGCGCCTCGCGCTTCTTGTAAAGCTCTCCCTCTGCACCGAAGTATTTCTTCTTCAGGTCGCTGGCTTCCTTCTCCTTCTGCATAATGGAGTCCTGCTTGGCCTTCTTCTGCTCCTGTGAGAGGAATACTACCTCGTTCTGATAGTTCTTGTACATGGTGCTTGCTTCCAGATTGAGCGCCTCTACCTCGGCCTGCCACTTGCGGCTCACCTGGTTCAACTGTTCGTTGGCACGCTCATAAGCTGGGATATTGCGCAGGATGTACTCCATATCCACCAATGCATATTTCTGTGCATGTGCTGAGATGGCTGCTACAGCCCTCATCAGCATCAATACTATTTTCTTCATAAAATCCGTCTTTAGAATTCCTGACCCAAGATGAAGTGGAACTGACTTCCACCCTTCTTATACTGGCTGCCGTTCCATACCTTGTCGAAACCGTAAGCCCAGTCGATACCCATCAGACCCACCATTGGCAGGAAGATACGCACACCGACACCGGCACTGCGCTTCATGCTGAATGGGTTGAAGTCCTTGGTATCATACCAGGCGTTACCTGCCTCTACGAAGGTCAAACCATAGATAGTGGTATTGCCCAGGAGGAATGGATAACGGAGCTCCAATGAGAAGCGGTCGTATGCATAAGCATAGTAACCGGTGGTACGGCCGTAAGATACGGAACCGTTCTCGTAACCACGGAGTCCGATGGTTTCCTCACCATAATAGGATGAATAACCGCTCATACCGTCACCACCAACATAGTAGGTCTCGAATGGACTCTTCTTGTACTTGTTGTAAGCACCGAGCAAACCGAGTTCTACACGGGTCATCAATACGAAGCACTTCTGACCCTCTGTAAGTGCGGTATAGGTCTTTGCCTTGAACTTCCACTTGTGATACTCAATCCAGCGGTATTTCTCCTGCTGCTCTGCAGAGTAGGTTGGAGACTGGGAGTTGTTGGCGAGGTTCTTGTAATCCTTGTTGTCGAACGCACTCCATGGTGGGGTAAGGTTCACACTTGCCTCAAACTCTGAACCACGACGTGGGAAGAGCTGGTTGTCGGTTGATGTACGGTTCAATGCGATGGTCAAGTTCAAGTTGTTCGCATTACCGTTGGTCATCAGCATATAGCTCCAGTTCTTCATCATGTAGCGCTGGTAAGCCAACTGTACAGACAAGGTGAAGTAATCATCCGGCCAACGGAGGCGCTTACCCCAACCGAGGCTCACACCCACCATCTGGATGTACTTGTCTGGATCATAATAGTTCTCGTAGTTATTATAGTAACCCGTACCATAACCATACATATAGCTCATGTAGTTGTTCATGTAGGCACTATTATAATAGTTGCTTGACACGTCGGTACTCTTGCTGTAGTATGCACCTACGCTGAACTGGATAGGGCGCTTGCCGCCAAACCAGTTGGTAGAGTAGCTTACGTTATAGCTCTGGTAGTAGGTACCGTTGGTCTGTGCACCGATGCTCAGCACCTCACCGTCACCGATAGGCATGATACCACGATGCTCCTTGTTCTTGTTGAAGAGGTTTGCCATAGAGAAGTTGTTGAGCTTCAAGCCCACACGTCCGATGACACCGGTCTGACCCCAACCGAGCGAGAACTCAATCTGGTCGTTACTCTTCTGCTCCAGGTTCCAGTTTACATCCACAGTACCGTCCTCGTAGTTAGGCTTTACATCCGGTGAAACCTTCTCAGCATCGAAGTGACCCATGGAAGCCAACTCACGAGCCGAACGCATCAGGGCATCCTTAGAGAAGAGGTCGCCTGGCTTGGTACGGAGCTCACGGCGTACTACGTTCTCATAGAGACGGGTATTACCGTTGATACGTACGTGGCTCAGGTAAGCCTGAGGTCCCTCAGTCACGCGCATCTCCAGGTCGATGGAATCGCCGTCAATGTTCACTTCGGCGGGATTGATGTTAGAGAACACGTAACCATTGTTGTAATAGAGGTTGCCCACAGCATCTTCATCTTCCTGCAATCGCTTGCCCAGGAGTTTCTGGTTATATACATCGCCCTTCTTCATGCCGAGCACGGCATTCAGATAGTCGGTAGCATATACGGTGTTGCCCACCCAGTTGATATTGCGGATAAAGTAGCGCTTACCCTCATCTACCTTGACATATACGTTGACGTGCTTCTCGTCGAAGTTGCTTACGCTGTCTTCCAGGATCTGCGCATCACGATAACCATACTCGTAGTATTTGTCGATAAGTTTCTGCTTGTCTTCCTTCCATCTCTCAGGAGTAAACTTCTTCGATTTGAAGAAAGTAGCAAACTTGCCAGCCTCGTGGGTCTTGGCAAAGGCTCCCTTCGAGAAGAGTCCACCCTTGATCTTTCTGTCCGAGAGTTTCTCGTTACCGTCGATGGTAATCTGGTGAACCTTGATTTTCTGTTTCTTATCAACGATTACGTCCAGGATTACCTGACCCTTGTTAGCCACATCGTCGCGCTGGTTAATCTGGATTTCAGCATTCTTGAAGCCCTTGTCATCGAAGTATTTCTTGGCAAGAATCTTGGCACGGTCGAGCATATTAGGTGTTACCTGAGTACCCTTAACCATACCGAGCTTCTGCTCCATATCCTCACGCTCGCTTTTCTTCAATCCCACATAGTGGATGTCAGAGATACGAGGTCTTACTGCGAGATAGATGTGAAGATAAAGTTTTTCACCCACGATAGAGTCGGCAGCGATAGCGACTTTAGAGAAAAGTCCATGTTTCCAATAGCGCTTGACGGCATTGGTAATAGCGTCGCCTGGCACTTCAATCTCTTCTCCCACTGTCAGGCCCGAGATACCAGTGAGCACATAGTCTTCGTATCCTTCCACACCCGACACATTGATACCTCCAAGGGTCAAGGTGCGAGGGGTTCCGGCATACGAGATATCTGGATGTACTATCTTGTCCTGTGCCATAACCTGCACACTCGCCATGATGCCGAATAGCAGGATGAAAATCTTTCTTAGCTTGTTCATTTATACCTTATTATATATATAGTATCTATTTTTCGTCCTTTTTCCCCCTTTTACTTCTCTTCCTCTGCTTCTACCTGAGCCTCGGTCTTGCCAAAACGGCGCTGGCGCGACTGGTAGCTCTCGATAGCCTTATGCAGGCACTCCTCGTTGAAGTCTGGCCAATAGGTATCGCAGAAATACAACTCAGAATAGGCAATCTGCCACAACAGGTAGTTGCTGATACGCAACTCGCCACCTGTACGGATCAGGAGTTCTGGGTCTGGCATGAAGTTGGTCTCCAGGTGCTTCTCGAAGTTCTCCTCGGTAAGCATCTTCTCAACCTCCTCATAGCTGGCGCCCTTCTCCATAGCCTCCTTCACGGTTTTCTTCATCGCATTCATGATTTCCCAGCGAGAAGAGTAGCTCAGGGCTACCACCATGGTCATGGCATCGTTCTTGGCGGTATGGTCCATGGTCTCCTGCAACTTGTCCTGCCCAGCCTGTGGCAGACGCTTCAAGTCGCCGATCACGCGGAACCGCACATTGTTCTTCATGAAGATTTCATCCTCCAGAGAAGTCAGCACCAGTCCCATCAGGGCAGAAATCTCATCGGCAGGACGATTCCAGTTTTCTGTAGAGAAAGTATAGAGAGTAAGGTACTTCACACCGAGGCGAGTACATTCTGATGTAATGCAACGCACTGCGTCAACTCCAGCCTGGTGGCCGTAGCTGCGATCCTTACCTCTTTCTGTTGCCCAGCGTCCATTGCCATCCATGATGATAGCGATGTGCTCAGGTATTCTGTTCATATCCAAGTTGTTCATATCTTATTTTTTAATTAAGAGTTCTTATTCTTCTTTATTACACGTTTTACACTTTGCGCTGAAGCTGTAGGTGAACGAGACTTGCAGCATGGAATAGCAGTCCTGGTTCTTCCAGAGTCCGCTGCTCTTGATGCCATAAGGGTCTTTCACCCCATCCAGTTCATCGTTCAGCGAGAAATGGATGCTCCAATCTACGCCTACGTTCATCCGTTCGTTTATCTTGTATTTCGCCCCGATGCCCAGAGGCACGTTGGCAGTAAATACATTCTTCTGATCTCCCTTCACAAAGGTGGCTCCCAGACCTCCGAAGATGAAAGGCACCAGCCTTCTGGCTCCTCTGTAGTCCCTGCCTGTGCCATAGGACCAGAAGTTGTACTCGAAGACGAGGCTCATATCCACCAGGGTATTGCTGAAGGAGTAGGCTTTCCCATCCAGGTCGGGATAATCGGTCTTCACCTTGTCGTTAGAGCCTTTCAGCTTGCCCAGCCCCAGGTTGAACCGCAGATCCTTGTAGGGGTCGAAGTTGTATCTTCCCACGATGGCTGCCATCGGCTGCTGGTGGGCAAGGATATTGCCGTTCAGGTCGCCCTCGTAGGCAACCAGTCCCACGCCGGCACCAATCTCCATACGATACTGGTAATCGTCCTGTGCCCTCATCACCTGCAACGGCAAGAGGAGCAAGACCGGCAGCAACAAGCATTTACACAAGTTTCTCCTCATGTCTATACCTTCCGCGATATGAATATGATTCCCGACGACGGTCTTATTCGAAGATAGTCTGGTCTTTGATCCAGCCATCCTTGTTGAAGCGGCCCTTCCATACGCTGCCGTTTCTTACTACCCAGTAGAAGTTGTCCTTGTCGCGGCAGAAGCCGAAGCGCTGGGTGGCAGCAGAGAATCCGGCTGGCATGGTTACGAGTGAATCTACACCCCATGTCAGTCCGTTGGTCTTGCTCTTATACCATTTGCCGTTGCTTCCGAGAGCAACAAAACCGGAATCTGCACCGCAAACGAGCACCTGATCCATCATTGGCATCATGCCACTCTGGTGAGCATCATATTCTATATAGTTCCATGCGCTTTCTGGAGCATTGGCAGAGTAATCAGCCACATGATTCCAGAGTGTAGCGATGGTATCGCCATAGCTTGCATCACGGGTACCGAGCAGGAGAACATTCTCTACATGCTTCACAGAAGCGATGGTAGAAACATTCATGCTCAGGTTCTGGGTTGGCAGGAGTGAGAAATCAGCATCCATCTTCTGGGCAGTCCAGGTTGCGCCATTGTCCTTAGACACGGCGATGCCTGTAGCGGTGAAGGCATAGAGATACTTGCTGCTGGCACCTACCAACTGCTTGAGCTGGCTGTCCTCGCTTACCTGATTCCAGGTTGCAGCATCGGCAGAAGCATACACCTTGCCATCTGAGAGGATATAGAGCTGATCGCCCATCTGCACGGCGTTCTGATAATCTGCAGCTGCGAAAGTCTGGTTGGCAGTTACCTCTGCCCAGTTGTTACCGTCGCTTGCAGCACTCTTGTATATCTTCATTCCCCCGAGGGTCTTGCCGAATACATAGATATGGTTTTCCAGGGCAAGCACCTTCAAGTCGCTGAGTGCAGCGAGCTGCTCATTGAGTTGAGCCTTGGCTTGCCAGTTGAATTCATTGCCTTCCTGCTGATGCACGTTCACCTTTACGGTGTAAGTAACGTAGGCATTGAGCGAGTTGTTATATACACGAACCATTCGTGGCTGAGAGAAGTCGATGGAATCGGTGCTGGAATAATACTTTGCCGAGTCGATCTTCTCAGGGCAATTCTTGTGCATGATGAAGATAGGGCTGCTGTTCTTGCTGCTGATGGTAGCCAATACGGCAGCGGTCCTTGTCTTGACAGGCAAGGAATCTACGTTATAGATCTGGCGGTTAACCTGATCTATATAAAATTTATAGTTAGCTCCATTCACTTTATCAGCGATCAGAGTATCCTTGCCTGCAGTAGTCTTCGTGTATCTACCGAGCTTTCCCAAAGAGAAACCCGTGATGGCTGTATCATTTGTATATTCTACTACCGTCTCGTCGCTGCTCAAGCATGAAGAGAGCGACAAAGTAGCTGCAACAAGTGCTATAAAAGCTAAAAATTTACTTTTCATTCTATCCAATTTTTCTTTTTAGCTGCAAATTTACTGAGAATTCTTTAAAAACTCGACCTTTTCTCCTTATTATTATGCAAATTATTCATTTTAGGCGCATTTTTTAAGTTTTTTAGTGATTTCGAGGCGTAAAAACGAAGAAATCCCGCCTCTCTTGCGAGAGACGGGATTCCATATTTAGTATAAATTCGAAATGTCGAATTAGAGCTGTGGACCAGCAGCAACGAGAGCCTTACCAGCCTCGTTTGTCTCATACTTCTTGAAGTTCTTGATGAAACGAGCAGCCAAATCCTTAGCCTTCTCCTCCCACTGAGAAGCCTCAGCGTATGTATCACGTGGATCGAGGATCTTAGGATCTACGCCTTCCAACTGTGTAGGAACTACGAAGTTGAAGAATGGGATAGTCTTTGTAGGAGCAGCGTCGATTGAGTGGTCGAGGATAGCGTCGATGATACCACGTGTATCGCGGATAGAGATACGCTTGCCTGTACCGTTCCAACCTGTGTTAACCAAGTATGCCTTAGCACCAGACTTCTGCATCTTCTTTACCAACTCCTCAGCGTACTTAGTTGGGTGCAACTCCAAGAATGCCTGACCGAAGCAAGCAGAGAATGTTGGAGTAGGCTCGGTGATACCGCGCTCTGTACCAGCCAACTTAGCTGTGAAGCCAGAGAGGAAGTAATACTTAGTCTGCTCAGCGTTCAAGATAGATACTGGTGGCAATACACCGAATGCATCTGCTGAAAGGAAGATAACCTGCTTAGCAGCTGGACCCTGAGAGAATGGACGCTGGATGTTCTTGATGTGGTAGATAGGATAAGATACACGAGTATTCTCGGTAACAGTCTTATCTGCGAAGTCAATCTTACCATCCTTAGCTACAGTTACGTTCTCGAGGAGAGCGTCACGTGTGATAGCACCGTAGATGTCTGGCTCAGACTCCTTGTCGAGGTTGATAACCTTAGCGTAGCAACCACCTTCGAAGTTGAACACACCCTCGTCGTCCCATCCGTGCTCATCGTCACCGATCAACTTACGCTTAGGGTCTGTTGACAATGTAGTCTTACCTGTACCAGAAAGACCGAAGAAGATAGCTGTATTCTCACCGTTCATATCTGTGTTGGCAGAGCAGTGCATAGAAGCCATACCCTTCAATGGCAAGAAGTAGTTCATCATAGAGAACATACCCTTCTTCATCTCACCACCATACCATGTGTTGATGATAACCTGCTCCTTAGAAGTTACGTTGAATACAACGGCTGTCTCTGAGTGGAGACCCAACTCCTTCCAGTTCTCAACCTTTGCCTTAGAAGCATTGTAAACGATGAAGTCTGGCTCCTGATCGAACTCAGCCTCGTTCTGAGGACGGATGAACATATTTGTTACGAAGTGTGCCTGCCATGCTACCTCAACGATGAAACGTACCTTCATACGTGTATCCTTGTGTGTACCGCAGAAACCATCTACTACGAACAACTTCTTGTTAGAAAGCTCCTTCTTAGCGATCTCCTTAACGGCATTCCAAGCCTCTGGAGTAGCCTTGTGGTTATCGTTGTGATATTCCTCAGAATCCCACCATACAGTGTCGTGAGATGTAGCATCGTCAACGATGAACTTGTCTTTAGGAGAACGACCTGTGTAAATACCAGTCATTACGTTAACTGCACCGAGCTCAGTCTCCTGACCAACCTCAAAACCCTCGAGACCTTCCTTAGTCTCCTCATTGAACAATACCTCATAAGAAGGATTGTAGAGAACCTCAGTTGTACCTGTGATTCCGTACTTTGCTAAAACTGACTTATCAAACTTTGCCATTTTATTTTAAATGTATTTAAGTTGTGAATAATTTCTCTTTACTTTGGTTGACAGAAGAAATCATCATTCTCCAAAACCGCCGCAAAGTTACAAAAAATATGTTTTATAGCAAAGATTCTTAGATAATATTCTTGTTTTTTAAAACCTTTTTAGGTTAAAGAATTAAAAAATCGACCAATTCATCTATAATTTGCCATATTGACTTTGCAAATATTCGCCGCAAATCTGCTTCATCCAAATTCATTTTCCACCTAATTATATATATAGGGGTTCAGAAGGCATATAAAAGCCCATGGATGATACCAGAAGAAGCCGGATGGAAAAAATAACGGAAAACATTTTGCGGTTTCCGGATTTTGCCTTATCTTTGCAACACCTTTGCTGCATCTTGACAGATGATTTCAGCAGGAATAAACATCGATTGAAATAACAAGAATATAAATACTACGACTTATGAAAATTAATAATCTGAGCGAGCATAACTGCATCATCAACCGCTATCTGGCTGAGATGCGCGACTGCGAGTATCAAAAGAACCGACTCCTCTTCCGCAACAACATCAAGAGAATCGGCGAGTATGAGGCTTTTGAGATTTCAAAGACCCTCAATTACGAGAACAGAGACGTGACTACCCCGCTCGGTGTAGCCCAGGTTAATTTCCCTACCGACAAGATTGTCATCGGTACGATCTTCCGTGCCGGTCTGCCTTTCCACGAGGGTTTCCTCAATATCTTCGACCACTCCGGCAATGCTTTCGTGAGTGCCTATCGCGAATATACCAACAAGGAGCATACCGAGGTGGGGGTTCATATCGAGTATCTGGCTACTCCAGACCTTACCGGCAAGACGCTCATCATCGCTGACCCGATGCTTGCCACAGGCATCAGCATGGAGATGGGTATGAAGGCGCTCCTTACCAAGGGAACCCCTAAGCATATCCACGTGGCTTGCGTCCTTGCCGCTCCACAGGGCATCGAGCACGTCAAGAAGACATTCCCTGAAGACAAGACTACCATCTGGTGTGCATCCATCGATGAGGGACTGAACGAGCACAAATACATCATTCCTGGCTTCGGCGACGCCGGAGACCTCTGCTACGGAAGCAAGCTCTAAAGCGAAAAACGGCTGTATAGAGAGCCACTTTCGCTTTTACTCTTCACTCTTCACATTTTGGCATTAATCCATTAATTATCAATACATTAAACAGGTGAAGAGTCAAGCTTCACTCTTCACCACTCTTCACCTCTCTTCACCTTATCGCAGTAAGCCCAGCCATCATTGAAGACGGGAACTGGTCATCATTGAAGACAGAAGCAGGTCATCATTGAAGACCAAACGTTGTTCCTGAAATGATTTCGCCCTCAAAAAAAGTCAGGGTGAAGAGTGGTGAAGAGTGGTGAAGAGTCAGTCCCTACTCTTCACCCACAATACTCACTGAATATCAGTAGTTTACACCCAAAATGTGAAGAGTGAAGAGTAAAAGCGAAAGTGGCGCTTGATACGCAAGAAAATGAAGCAGTAGCGCTTATCTTCAAAACTCCTTCACGACATAACGAATCTTGCCTCACCACGGCAAGATATTGCCCTGGCAGAGGGCAATATTGTGCCATAGTGAGGCAAAAAACACTAACTCCTAATAATGGAATGAGCTGCCGCCCAGAAACTCTCGCAAGAGGGAGGTTGGTGGCAGATTATTATAAGGTATTCCCTTGAAATACTTCAGGAACTTCAGCAGGCGGTAAGCCTCAGCAAATTCCTCACAATTCTCCGGCACCTGCTGGAGCAACGGTTCTGCCTGCATCTTGAGAACCGACAACTCATAGAGCATCGCCGTATTCAGCATGGCATCGGCATTCTCCTGGAATGGGAAAATCCACTTGTTCTCTCCGGATCTTACCGATGGCCAGCGGCGGATGGTTTCCTGGGCAGATACACCTCTATATTTATAGTCGCGGATGATGCGGCGCAGCAGACGGTTGTCCGTTGTAGGGATGTAATTGTGATTATCCAGCAGAATGGTGGTCAGCGCAGAAGCATACACACGGAAGATCTGCTCTTCGGGAACATGCGCCGTAAGCTCCGGATTCAGGGCGTGGATACCCTCTACCACCAGAACATTGTTAGGCTCCAGCTTCAACTTCTTTCCACTCTTCACACTCTTGCCCGAAGGGAAATCGTATTTCGGCAGTTCCACCTCCTCGCCACGGAAGAGCGCATTAAACTGCTCGTTGAGCAAATCGAGGTTCAGGGCATAGATACTCTCAAAATCAAATTCACCATTCTCATCCTTCGGCGTCTTATCTCTATCCACGAAGTAATCATCGAGCGAAATCTGCAGAGGCTTCAGTCCGTTTACGGCAAGCTGGATGCTCAGACGCTTGCAGGAAGTAGTCTTGCCCGAAGAAGACGGACCCGCCAGCAGCACCAGCTTCACCCCTTTACGGCTGGCAATCTCCTCAGCAATCTTCGCCAGCTTCTTCTCCTGCAGCGCTTCGCTGATATTGATGATATCCGTAGCATGTCCTGCGTCGATAGCCTGGTTGAAGTCACCCACGGTTCTGATACCCAGGATTTCCTGCCAGCGATGATGCTCCTTGAAGATATCAAACATTTTGTCCTGTCGGGTCATTTCGCCCAGCTCATCCGGGTTGCTGACCGAAGGAATGCGCAGCAACATGCCATCATAGTACTTCTCCAACCCGAAGAGATAGAGCTGGGAGGTATTGGTGAGCAGGGTGCCATAATAATAATCCACATATTCACCTATTTTATAATAGGTGGTATAGATGGAACCCGAAGTCCTGAGAAGCTTCACCTTCTCCACATCGCCCTTTTCCTGGAAGAGGGCGATAGCCTCCTCGGTAGGCACCGTGAAGCGGCGTATCGGCATCTTGGAGTCGATGATCTCCTGCATGCGGCGGCGGAGAATGTTCACATCCTCATCTACTACCGGGCGTCCCAGACGGATATCCACATAGAATCCGTTGGATACCGGAATATCGATGACCACATCCGTATTCGGATAAATATCCTGCACCGCCTTGCACAGTACAAAGAAAAGCGTCCGGGTATAGGCACGCGAACCCGACGCAGAGTTCATATCCAGGAATTCTACATCCTTGGAGTTATAAACACGGTAATGCATGCCTTCCACCTTGTTATTTACCCTCGCAGACACCGGTCCATGGGTCATTTTAAGGTCAAATGAAGAAAAAACATCAAAAAGTGTGCTTCCGATTTCGACTTTCTGAGATTTTTTATTATTTTTGCAACGGATTTGTATCTTCTGTTTCATTTCTGTTAAGACTATGTTACAAAGTTAATAATCTACAGCCTAACGAAGACCTCTCTTGAGGACGTTCACCAGGCCTGAGCAAGCCCCCAAGCGGAGCATTGCTTACAGAGCGTAAAGTTACGAAAAAAAACGTAAACTTGATGATTTTGACAACATTAATTAAGTTATAATATGTCGATTTGGATATTTTTTAGGCTTATCGGAGCACTCGCCTTACTTATGTTTGGTATGAAGACCATGAGCGACAGTTTGCAGAAGATGGCAGGACCACAGCTCCGCCATGTGTTAGGAACTATGACCACCAATCGTTTGACGGGCATACTCTCGGGTACGCTCATCACGGCTGCCGTACAGTCTTCTACTGCTACGACAGTGATGACGGTATCATTCGTAAATGCCGGTCTCCTCACCCTTGCCCAGGCTATTTCGGTTATCATGGGTGCCAATATCGGTACCACGCTCACCGCCTGGATCATGAGTGCAGGATTCTCATTCAACATCACCGACTTTGTGTGGCTGGCGTTCTTCATCGCCATCATCCTCATCTATAGCAAGAAGCGCAAGATCATAGGTGACTTCATCTTCGGTATCTCCTTTATGTTCCTCGGCTTGGGTACACTTCGCCAAACCGGTATCGACATGGATCTGGCTCATAACCAGCCGGTTCTGGAGTTCTTCTCCAGCTTTGACCCTCACAGCTTCCAGACTACCATCACCTTCCTGATCATTGGTAGTATCCTGACCATGTGTGTGCAGAGTTCGGCAGCCGGTATGGCGATTACGATGATTCTCTGTTCCACCGGCGTACTTCCTATCTATCAGGGTATTGCGCTCGTGATGGGTGAGAACATCGGTACCACCGTAACTTCCAACGTGGCAGCACTCACCGCCAACACGCAGGCGCGAAGAGCGGCGATGGCGCACATGGTATTCAACATCTTCGGTGTGCTGTGGATACTCTGCGTATTCCGTCCGTTCATCCATCTGGTTTGCGGCTGGGTAGGTTATGACGACATGATGGAGAAGACCGATCCTCACTTCGTAGCCAATGCAGCGAAGCTGTCGTTCGTGCTCGCCGCCTTCCATACCACGTTCAACCTCTCCAACACCTTTATCCTGGTATGGTTTATCCCACAGATAGAGAAGCTGGTATGCAAGATTATCCGTCCTAAGAAGAATGCCGACGAAGATGATTTCCGTCTGCGTTTCATCCAGAGTGGTATCATGAAGACTCCGGAAATCTCAGTATTGGAGGCTCAGAAGGAGATCCACTGTTTCGCCGAGCGCATCCAGCGTATGTTTGGTATGGTGAAGGAGCTCCTGGGCGAGACCAACGACGACAAGTTCATCAAGCTCTATACCCGCATCGAGAAATACGAGGGAATCTCCGACAACATGGAGATTGAGATTGCGAAGTATCTCGACCAGGTGAGCGATTCTCATCTTTCTGATGAGACCAAGGCGAAGATCCGCGCCATGCTGCGTGAGATTTCTGAGATTGAGAGTATCGGCGACAGCTGTTTCAACATAGCCCGCACCCTCAACCGCCGCATCCGTGGCAAGGAAGACTTCATTCCTTCTCAGTATGAGCACATGCACCAGATGATGGAGCTTACAGATAATGCCCTCACCCAGATGAACATCACCCTGGTGGGTCATAAGGTGGATAATGATGCCAACCTCTCTTTCAACATCGAGAACGAGATCAACAACTATCGCAACCAGTTGAAGAGCCAGAACATCAACGATGTAAACAACCATCTCTACACCTATGCCATCGGTACCATGTACATGGATATCATCCAGGAATGCGAGAAGCTCGGCGACTACGTGGTAAACGTAGTAGAGGCTCGTATGGGCGTAAGACAGCATGAGGCTTAACCCTCAATGAAATTAGCTGCATAAGGCTAACCCCCAATGAATTTAATGAAAAAAGCTTGGAATCGCATTCGTGATTCCAAGCTTTTTGTTTTTTGTCTTTATGTTTCAGGAAGGTCCAGAATCACCCCCCCCAGATTCCACTTGATTCCTCCATTCTGACCTGCTACATAGTTGCAGAGCGGGATGCCGGGATGGCTGAGGTTGGAAAGATAAAGCGGCTGGTCCTCAACAAACTGCAGGCAGGTGAAGGTATCCCCCTTTGCCAGCTTGCTGTTGATGCTTTCCACCACCTCGAAGGAATCATTGCCCTGATACTTGACGGTGAGCACTCTGCCCGGGCACCAGGTCAGCCTGACCAGTTCCCCCTTCTGCAGGGCATCCGCTATGAGCTTACTCTTCACGAAGAAGCGGCTGGAAGACATAACTTCGTTTCCACCCGAAAAAGCCTCCCAGTCGGAATAACCTATCATACGGGAAAGCAAATTAAGATTATACTTGCTCGGTTTGCATGGCGAAGCCACATATCCCCACATACGCTTCAGGGTACTCACCGAGATGGTCTCGTTAGTATAGCCCTCTATCTGGCGGGAGAGAAATTCAAAGTCTTTAGGTGTCTTGACGGATCTTCCCACCAAGGTTTCCACTTCCTGCTTCAAGCGCTCGAAATCTTCTGGATTATAATTATCTATCATTTTCTATTCCTTTCTTTTTTGCAGCAAAGATACACATTTTTTCCCACTCTCAATCATTCTTTTTTCATTTTCTTCATCAGTCTTTGAAAATGAACCAATTTGAACCAATGCTATCTCAAAAGTTTTTCGTAATTTTGCAGCACAAATAGAAAAACTAGGATATGACAATCCATCTATCAAACATAACCAAATAGGAAATAACTCCTATTCCGGGACAGAATCTTCGCTAAGAACGGTACATAGATAGGCTCTCCTCCCAATATTTTAAGGTAGGAGAGCCTTTTTCTTAAAAAAAGTTGGGCGATTAAGAAAAAAAATCGTATCTTTGCCCCATATCTATCAACACGGAAAGTAGAAATCTTAAAATTATAGATTATGAATAGAATTTATCCTACTCTCAGTTTCATATTGCTGCTCGGTTTGCATGCAACACCAAGCTTTTCGCAGAACGATGACTTTGTGAAACAGTTCCAGCAGTCAAGACAGGCGATGCTGGATGATTACAACAAGTTCCGCAACACCATACTTACCGACTACGATAAGTATATGCAAGGCGTATGGAAAGAATACAAGAAGTTTAAGGGAGATGTGCGCTCGCAGGTGCCTAAGCCTAAGACGCCACCAACATATACAGCTCCGAAACAACCGGAGAAACCGGTTACCGTGAAGCCAAAGATGCCGGTAAGCCCAATCCTGATTCCGGAAGGCGGATTCGGAGATCTCGTAAACAGACCCGACCTCTCGAAGGTACCAGCCCTGCCAGACGATCCGCTGGCTAAGGTTCCTGCCGTTCCGGTAACTCCGGAAATTCCTGCAGAACCGGAGACTCCGAAGAAGCCAGATCCAAAGGCTCCTACCCTCCGACCAAAAATAGAGCCGGTGAAGAAGCCGAAGCTGCCAGAGGTGAAGCCTGATATTCCAGACATCGAATACACCGGTTCGGGTATCGAACTGCCGCTGATGCCTGCCGTAGCAGCCGTGCCAGTCATGCCTGCCCTGCCAAACGTGCCTCACGTCAACATTCCGGCAAGCAAGCAGACCATCGACGTCAACTTCTATGGTGCAAACCTGCAGATGCAAAAGGCAACCCGACTCGCTTCCATGAGCATCAGCTCTACAGACGATGTGGTGAACTACTGGAAGAATCTCAAGCAATCAGACCTCAAGGAAGTAACCCAGGCTTTCGCCACCGAATCACGCAAGATGGGACTCAGCGACTGGGGTTCTGCCATGCTCGTAGAGAAATACATCGATACCGCCATGCCAAACGCCAGCCAGAATGAGAAGATCATCGCTTCGCAGTATGTGCTTGCCAACTGCGGCTACAACGTACGCCTTGCCCTGTGCGGCAACCACGTGGTGATGCTCATCCCTTACGTGGAGCACGTATTCGAGAAGTCGTACCTCAATATCGACGGCAAGCGCTACTACATCTATCCGAACGTAGAGGATGAAGGTTCCTTCCGTTCCTGCGAACTGCCTAAGGGCGCAGAGCTGGGTAAGGATATGGGACTGAGATTCACCGGCAAGACCGTGATTGGCGATGAAGCCAAGCCATTCAGATACGAAGCTGCGGGCATCACCCTGCAGGGCGAAGTACCAACCGGCGTCATGCCGCTGCTCGATGAATATCCTATCATAGATATTCCTACCGTAGCCGCATCTGTAGTAGATAAGAGTCTGCGCGACGATGTGGTGAAGCAGATCAGAGCACAGGTACAGGATCTCGGCGAACAGGAAGCAGCCAACCGCATCCTGCGATTCATACAGATGGGATTCCCATACGCTACCGATGATGAGCAGTTCCATCGCGAGAAGTATTTCTACTTCGAGGAAAGTCTCTACTATCCTAAGAACGACTGCGAAGACCGCGCCATCTTCTATGCCTATCTGGTACACGAGATACTCGGACTCGATGTACATCTCATCCAGTTCCCAGGACACGAATGTACAGCCGTAGCCTTCCATGAGCCGGTAGAGAACGGAACCTCATACGAGTACAAGGGCAAGAAGTTCTACATCTGCGACCCAACCTACATCGGAGCCAAGATCGGTAAGTGCATGCCTAGCTATGCCAAGGAATCACCTCAGATAGAAGTATGGTATTGATACATATAATAATGCAAATAGCCGCATCTCATGTGAGATGCGGCTATTTGCATTATTATTCATATTCTATGATATTCTCAAACTGATTCCATGCAGAATTGCGATAAGCATCGAAGCTGCCTTTTGGAACATACAGGATGACACGCTTGAAATCAGATTCACTGAAGACATCCTGAATCCTGGTCTTCCAGATGGCATTGCCGATGACTGGCGGCAAGGCGCTTCGGAAACAGATGCTGTGCAGATTCGGACTGTTCTCCACCATCTGCTTCATCACATGGAACTTGGTATCCGGAAACACCAGTTTCCTCAGATCGGGCTGATCGGCAAACGCCTTCTTTTCGATTTCATCTATCTTATAGGTCATTCCCTGGAAGTTGACCGTTTTAGGTACCTCGATGCAGGAATCCTTGGAATTGGCAGCCCTGACCGATACGACTCCACCACCCCACGACTTATAAGCCAGGTTTCCTATCTTAAACTCTGCCACCACATCATATCCACGAGGAGGTTCGTTCACCTTATTATATATAACCACTCCCGTAGTACATGCAGCCAATATTCCCGAAGAAATCCAGAAGGCAAGCAGGTTGCGATGCAGAGAATGAATATGCTGGCGCATGGCGGTCATGTTGGGATATCGTTCCTCCAACGGACGGAGGCAACGTTTCAATCCCAGGCGATAAGAGAAATTCAGCCTCATCTTATCCAAGATAACGCCCACGCTGTAGATATCATTGCGCACATCGGTAGGTCCGCCCTTCTGCTGTTCGGGAGAAACATATCCATCTGTTCCCGCCGGTTCCTTCAGTACGGCATAACTGTCGGCATCAGCCAATCCGAAATCTATCAGCTTCAGCACACTTCCATTGCGGGTAACCATCATGTTGGAAGGTTTCAGGTCGCGATGCACCACCTGCATGTCGTGTACAAACTCAAGCACCACGAGCAGCTGGTTGGCGATATGCACCCTTTCCGCCTTGGAATGATGTTGCTGGAGCCACTCCTCCAGAGTCACTCCATCTATCCATTCCATCACGAGACATTTGCCATATCCATCCACTTCTTCTATACCCATTACCTCGGCAACTCCGGGATGCTGGACATGCTTCATGATATCGAATTCCTTCTGAAGCAAGCTCTGATACACCTCGCTATTGCGCACAGCGGGAGCGAGCGCCTTCAAGATCCACCACCTGCCATCACGCTTGGCACGGATAAGGATATTAAAGCCACTAGCCGAGATTTCTGTCATGTTGCTGAACTGCGCAGAAGTCGTTTCTGAGGGAGGGAAATAAAAACCCGATACTTGCTCCATGCATGCAAAGATACAACATTTTATAGAAACCTACACTATTTTTTCAAATTTTATCTCCTTTTTGAACAGAATCATGGTGATAAATCATCAAAAAGTCGTATCTTTGCAGCCGAAATTGCAATTTTATATATAATTAATGAAGATTCTAGTAACGGGTGCGTCGGGTTTTATCGGCAGTTACATCGTAGAAGAAGCCTTGCGACAAGGCATGGAAACCTGGGCGGCAGTTCGCCCTACCAGTTCCAAAAAATATCTGCAAGACGAGCGCATCCATTTCATCAACCTCAATCTTTCTTCAGAGGAAGAGTTGGAGAAGGAACTCGCTCCGCACGAGTTCGACTATATAGTGCATGCAGCTGGCGCTACCAAGTGTTTGCATGCAGAGGATTTCTATAAGGTAAACACCGAGGGCACCAAGCACCTGGTGAATGCCATCCTGCATCTGGGGATGCCCATCAAGCGATTTGTCTTCGTCAGCTCGCTCAGCATCTTTGGAGCCATCCGCGAGGAGCAGCCTTATCAGGAAATCTGTGAGAACGATGTGCCTAAGCCTAATACGGCATACGGCAAGAGCAAGCTTGCCGCAGAGCGCTATCTCGACAGCATCGGCAACAATTTCCCTTATATCATCCTGCGCCCTACCGGCGTATATGGTCCAAGAGAAAAAGACTATTTCCTCATGGCGCAGAGCATCAGGCAGCACGTGGATTTTGCTGTAGGATTCAAGCGTCAGGACATCACCTTCGTGTATGTTCAGGATGTGGTGCAGGCAGTTTTCCTTGCCCTAGACCATGGTATGAACGGCAGGAAATACTTCCTCAGCGATGGCGAAGTTTACCAGTCGGAAGCTTTCAGCGACCTGATTCATAAGGAATTGGGCAATCCATGGATGTTGCGCATCAAGGCTCCTATCTGGGTGCTCCGCATCGTAACCTTCTTTGGCGAGTATCTCGGCAGAATGACTGGTAGGATGTCGGCACTGAACAATGACAAGTATAACATCCTGAAACAGCGCAACTGGCGTTGTGACATCGAGCCAGCCATGGACGAGCTGGGCTATCATCCCCACTACCCTCTGTCAAGAGGTGTAAAGCTTGCCATCAAGTGGTACAAGGATAACGGATGGCTGTAATAAAATTAAAAATCAATAATGATAAAAGATTATTTTAAGATAGACAAGAACCCCAAGAAGGGACTCCTGCCACTGGAATGGGTGATGCTGGGCTATATGGCGATAACAGTCTTCACCATGCTCTTTACCTTTACCAAGGTGGTGAATCCGGAGTCGATGCTTTGGGGCAGATTGAGAATTCTGGTCATGACCCTCGCCCTTTGGGGCGTATATCGCATGATTCCATGCAGGATAACGAAGATGGTACGTATCATAGCGCAGATCGCCCTGCTTGCCTGGTGGTATCCAGATACTTACGAGATCAACCGTATGTTCCCCAACCTCGACCATATCTTTGCGGGATGGGAACAGGATCTCTTTGGATGCCAGCCCGCCCTGCTCTTTGCCAAGGCACTGCCCTGGGCGGTGGTGAGCGAACTGATGTCGATGGGATACTTCATGTATTATCCGATGATAGCAGCGGTAGTACTCTACTATTTCTTCTGCAGATACTATGAGGCAGAACGAGTTAGCTTTGTGCTGCTCGCCAGCTTCTTCCTCTACTATCTCATCTACATCTACGTGCCGGTGGTAGGACCAACGTTCTACTTCGATGCCGTGGGAGTGCAGGATATTGCCAAGGGCATCTTCCCGGCAATGGGCGATTACTTCAACACCCATACCAACTGTCTGCCAACCCCAGGCTATACCGACGGAATCTTCTACCAGCTCGTAGAGGATGCCAAGGAAGCCGGAGAGCGGCCTACCGCCGCCTTCCCGAGTTCGCACGTGGGCGTAAGCACCATCTGCATGCTCCTTGCCTGGCACAGCAGAAACCGCAAGCTGCTCTTCACCATGCTGCCATTCTACATCTTCCTGTGTATGGCAACCGTGTATATCCAGGCGCATTATCTCATCGATGCCATCGCCGGATGGATCTCTGCCGTAGTCATCTACTTCATGCTGATGGCAGTTTCAAAGAACATGAAATGATGCGGCATGGAAGATACAGGAAAGAAATCATATTAATACATCAAACATAAATTAGAATTCATCTAGAACAATGAAGAAACTATTTATTGAAACTTATGGCTGCCAGATGAACGTGGCAGACAGTGAGGTAGTTGCCTCTGTGATGCAGATGGCAGGCTACGAGATTTGTGAGAAAGAAGAAGAGGCTGATGCCATCTTCCTGAACACCTGCAGTATCCGCGAGAATGCGGAAAACAAGATTTACCATCGCCTCGACACCCTCCATGCTGAGCAGAAGAAGGGAAGAAAGGTGATTCTCGGCGTATTGGGCTGTATGGCAGAGCGAGTTAAGGATGACCTCATCCAGAACCACTATGCCAACCTGGTCTGTGGACCCGACAGCTATCTCAACCTGCCGGATATGATTGCGCAGTGCGAGATGGGTACCAATGCCATCAACATTGAACTTTCAAAGACCGAGACCTACCGTGACATCGTGCCTCAGCGCATCGGTGGCAACAGAGTGAGCGGTTTCGTAAGCATCATGCGTGGTTGCAACAACTTCTGCCACTACTGCATCGTGCCTTATACCCGTGGACGTGAGCGCAGCCGTGATGCCGAGAGCATCCTGCGTGAGGTTCGCGATTTGCAGCAGCGTGGCTTCAAGGAAGTTACCCTGCTGGGACAGAACGTGAACAGCTACGGTCTCTCACCATCGGGCAAGCGCGAGGAAGGCAGCCTTTCCTTCGCCGAGCTCCTGCACATGGTAGCCCAGGCTGTGCCGGATATGCGTGTACGCTTCACCACCTCTAACCCAGAGGATATGACCGAGGACATTCTCCACGCCATTGCCGAAGAGCCAAACCTCTGCAAGCACATCCACTTCCCAGCCCAGAGCGGAAGCAACAAGATTTTGAAGCTGATGAACCGCAAATACACCCGTGAGGAGTATCTGCAGCGCATCGCCGACATCAAGCGCATCATCCCAGGCTGCGGCATCACCACCGACATCTTCGTGGGTTATCACGACGAAACCGAGGAAGACCATCAGGAAACCCTCTCGCTGGTGAAGGAAGTAGGCTTCGACAGCGCCTTCATGTTCAAGTATTCAGAGCGCCCTGGCACCTACGCAGCCAAGCATCTGCCAGACAACGTTTCTGAGGAAACCAAGATTGCCCGCCTCAACGAGCTGATCAAGCTGCAGACCGAGGTGAGTGCTGAGCAGAACAAGAAGGATGAGGGCAAGGAATTCACCATCCTCATCGAGAACTTCAGCAAGCGCAGCCGTGAGCAGATGATGGGCCGTACCGAGCAGAACAAGGCAGTGGTCATCGACAAGGGTAACCACCACATCGGAGAGTTCGTAAAGGTCCGCATCACCGGTTCTACCTCTGCTACCCTCTTCGGAGAGGAAGTGAAGGAGTAAGGATGCACCCTCTAAAAGAGTAAGAATGCTTCTTTAGAAAAAGAAGTGAAAATATACCCAATTACTCCCAGAAGAAGAAAAAACGGAGCCAAAACGACTCTTCTATAAGAAAAAACTGAATAAAAGTCAAGAAAGACCGCCAAAAGTTTGGCGGTCTTCCTTAAAAACACTATATTTGCACCTATGAAGGAATTTTTGCAAATCTTACGCCGATTCGTCCCTCCCTACAAGAAATATCTGGGGCTCTCTGTTCTGTTCAATATCCTGTCTGCGGTATTGAACATCTTTTCGTTTGCAGCCTTGATACCAATCCTGCAGATTCTCTTCCAGGTAGATGGCGGCATCCGTGCCAACGACTATATGGAATGGGACGGAACGCTGGGCAGCATCAAGGAAGTGGCAACCAACAACCTGTATTATTACATCCAGGAGTTCATCGTGGCGCATAGTGCATCGCTGGCTCTCCTGGTTATCGGCTTGTTCCTTGCCTTCATGACATTCCTCAAGACGGGAGCCTACTTCCTCTCGTCAGCCACCATCATCCCTATCCGTACAGGTATTGTTCGCGATATCCGCAACCAGCTCTACCAGAAGATTACCTCGCTTTCGCTGGGCTTCTTCAGCGAAGAGCGCAAGGGAGATATCATCGCCCGAATGAGCGGTGATGTGCAGGAAGTAGAGAACAGCATCATGTCGTCGCTCGATATGCTCTTCAAGAATCCTATTCTCATTCTCTTCTATTTCATCACACTCATCTGCATCAGCTGGCAGCTCACCCTCTTCACCATCCTCTTTGTGCCACCATTCGGCTGGTTCATGGGTATTGTAGGAAAGAAGCTGAAGGCACAGAGCACCGAGGCGCAGTCGCTCTGGAGCGATACGATGAGTATGGTAGAGGAAACCCTGGGCGGATTGCGCATCATCAAGGCTTTTTGTGCTGAAGATAAGATGAACTGGCACTTCAACCAGGTGAATAGCAGTTATCGCGACAACATCATGCGCGTGAACATCCGTCAGCAGATGGCGCACCCGATGAGTGAGTTTCTGGGAACCATCCTCATCGTGGTAGTATTGTGGTTTGGCGGTATCCTGGTTTTGGATTACGGCAGAATCGATGGTCCTACCATCATCTTCTACCTCGTGATGCTCTACAGCATCATCAACCCGCTGAAGGAATTCTCCAAGGCGAGTTACAATATCCCAAAGGGATTGGCAAGTATGGAGCGTATCGACAAGATTCTGAAAGCCGAGATCGAAATCAAGGACAAGGAGAACCCTGAACATATCAGCAGCTTCGAGCATCAGATAGAGTTCCGCCATGTTTCCTTCGCCTATACCGACCATCAGAACGATGAGCTGGTTTATGTATTGAAGGATATCAACCTGGTGATTCCTAAGGGAAAGACCATCGCACTGGTGGGACAGAGCGGTAGCGGAAAGAGTACGATGCTCGACCTGATTCCTCGCTACTACGATGTACAGGAGGGCGAGGTGCTCATCGACGGCATCAATGTGAAAGACCTTGCCGTACACGATCTCCGCCAGCTGATAGGTAATGTAAACCAGGAGGCAATCCTCTTCAATGCCAGCTTCAAGGACAACATCCGCTTCGGCAAGACAGATGCTACCGATGAAGATATCGCCAATGCGGCAAAGATAGCCAATGCCTACGAGTTCATTACCAAGTCGGAACATGGTTTTGATACCGGAATCGGTGATCGTGGCGGCAGACTCTCCGGAGGTCAGCGCCAGCGTGTGAGCATAGCCCGTGCCATCCTCAAGAATCCTCCTATCCTTATCCTCGACGAGGCAACATCGGCTCTTGATACCGAGAGCGAACGTCTGGTGCAGGATGCCTTGGAGAAACTGATGAAGACCCGTACCACCGTGGCTGTAGCCCACCGACTGAGCACCATCAAGCATGCCGACGAAATCTGCGTATTGCACGAGGGCAGGATTGTGGAGCGTGGTACCCACGAAGAGTTGATAACAAAAGACGGATATTACAAGAAGTTGCATGACATGCAGCAGGTGTAATTGAGTAAAGAGTTAATAGTTAAGAATTTATAGTTTTACAGATGGTTAAGATTGTTTATGCATTCTTTTATGCAATATCGCTGCTGCCATTCAGACTGCTCTATTGCATCGCCGATTTCGAGTACTTCATGATGTATCACGTCATCAAGTACCGCAGGGGTATTGCGCGTAAGAATCTCACCAGCTCTTTTCCTGAGAAATCAGAAGAAGAGATTATCGACATTGAGAAGAAGTTCTATCGCTGGTTCAGCGATTACTTCTTCGAGGCTGTCAAATTGCTCAGCATCAGTGACAAGGAGTTGCGCCAGCGATTCCAGGTCATCAACAGCGAGGAAGTGGAGCAATGTTTCCAGGAAGGTCAGAACGTGGCAGCCATCCTGGGCCATTACTGCAACTGGGAGTGGCTCTCATGCGTGGGTATCGAACTGCCCAAGTCACGCAAGATAGGCCTCATCTATCACCCTCTGCGTAACCATGCCTTCGACGAGCTCTTCAAGCGCATCCGTTCTCACGAGAAGAATGGCGTGGTGGTGCCCAAGAAAGAAATCCTCCGCTATCTGGTGGATTACAAGCGCAAGGGCATCATGAGCATCTTCGGCTACATCAGCGACCAGGGTCCCAAGTGGGAGAACATCCACCTGTGGCTTCCTTTCCTCAACCATCCCGAAACCCCAGTGTTTACGGGTGGCGAGAGAATCATGAGAAAGATGAACGATGCTGTGTTCTATGTAGAGATGTCGCGCCCGAAGCGAGGCTACTACACGGCAACCTACAAGCTCATCACCCGTGAGCCAAACACCCTGCCGGAGCACGAGATTACCCGTCGCTTCTTCCAGATGCTGGAAGCCACCATTCGCCAGAATCCACCTTATTATTTATGGACGCATAACAGATGGAAGCGAACCAGGGAGGAGTTTGACAAGCGATATGAAGTGGTGAAGGGGAAGGTTGTCCCAAAAGAATAGAATGGAAGAAGTATAAACATTCATATTTAACTATAAGAATGAGAAAGATTAAGATAAATCCTAAATACGAATATCTGAGAGCCTTTATCGAGAGCATCCCTGATATTTTCGAGAAGGAAGGTCGTGAGATATATAATAAGCGCAACCTCATCAAGGTGCTAACAGCACCAGATGGAACACAGGTTAACGTAAAACGCTTTCATATACCACATGGTCTCAACAAATTCATCTATTCTTGGAATATCAGAAAGCCGAAAGGCCAACGAGCATTCGAATATCCTATGATTCTGAAAAGAAAAGGTATCAATACTCCTGAACCTTTAGCCCTCATTGAAGAGCGTAACTTTCTGAATCTCTTAGGATATAGCTATCTTATCACCATCCAGTGTGACTATGGTCATACACTCTATGAGATGGCAGATGCTAAGCCAGAAGAATATCAATACGTGGCAAAAGCTTTAGCCCATTTCGCTGCAGACATTCATCTGCATGAAATCCTCCATAAGGACTTTACACCAGGCAATATTCTCTGGAAACAAGATGAAGAAGGATTCCATTTCATGCTGGTAGATATCAACAGAATGGATTTCGGACCAGTAAGCGAGAAGAAAGGACTTTATAATCTCAGAAGATTCTGGGGACCTAAAGAATTCACCCGTATTCTGGTTAGCGAATACGCCTTGCTACGCAACATAGATACCGACGAGGCTGTAGCCTATGTAATGAAAGAACGAGCTAAGTTTTGGACTAAATATGGAAAGAAGCATGATATTCCATTTCAGTTAGAATTATAGTTCAAACTCATCTTTGTACATCTCACTTCAAAACTATTGAATATGGAACAAAAAAGACTCTGTTATATCAGCCGCAACTATTATAATCTGACAAGTGCCGGCAATAAAGCAAAAACAGACAACGAGGATACGCTTGTAGAAATGGGAGCCATCAATCTTGGCTTGCCACGCACTATCAGGAATAGTAAGATATTGGCTTTCTTCCTAGACCTGATAGGCATCATCCGTGCCTGTATCTTACTCCAGAAAGACGATGTGCTGTTCTTGCAATATCCTGTAAAGAAGTACTTTTCGTTTCTCTGTCATGTAGCCCATCTGAAAGGAGCCAAGACGGTTTCGCTGATTCACGACCTTGGTTCTTTCCGCAGAAAGAAGCTCACCATCCAGAAGGAGATTAACCGTCTTTCGAATAGCGACTACATCATTGCATCAAACGAGAAGATGAAAGGATGGCTCGAAGAGTATGGGTTACAGAAGCCAGTTGGTGCCCTGGGCTTATTCGACTATCGTTCTGAATCAAAATGCCCTGAAGAAGTAACAGAAAGAGAGCAGGTAAAGGTGGTCTATGCCGGAGCCTTGAGCATGAAGAAGAATTCTTTCCTGATAGAACTTTCCAAGACATTGAGCCATTGGCAATTACTGGTTTGTGGAAACAAAGAAGGACTACAAGGCTTGCAAAACAATCCTCTGATTACCTATCAGGGCTTTGTACCATCAGAGGAGTTTATCAAGCATATAGATGCCGACTTCGGACTGGTATGGGACGGCGATTCTCTTGACGGATGCTCCGGAGAATATGGTCAATACCTGAAATGGAATTCTCCTCATAAGGTATCCTTCTACCTCCGTGCCGGTTTGCCGCTCATCATCTGGAAAGAAGCTGCCGTAGCTCCTATCATCGAAGAAGCAGGAGCTGGCATAACCATCAGTTCGCTGGAAGAGCTGGATGGCAAGCTTGCCAATCTTACCCCGGAACAGAAAAAGAAGATGAAAAAGCAAGCGGTAAATTTGGCTCAGAAGCTGAACAAAGGTGGGTTCCTTCAAGACTCTTTTCGCTCGTTATAATATTGCTGATATAAACTTAGTTTTCAGCAAGATAGAGAAGCTACAATCTTAAAAATATATAAAACTGACACTTCACAAGCAAGTTTTGTACACTCAGTACATTTCTTCTTAAAAGACAAAGATATGATTCATATAGCTTGTAACATAGATGATAATTACATCATGCAATGTTGTACTACTTTAGTTTCTGTCATGTACAATAACAGAAATGAACAGATAACATTCCATATCATTGCTGAGAAACTCAGCAATGAGGCCAAAAGTATGCTTACTGAAGAAGTAGAAAAATACGATCAGCAAATACACTTTTATGCTTACAATCTAAACATGAATCTTTCATCGTTCAAAAGCGCCCACATATCGCTTGCAGCCTACCTGCGTCTTTTCGTGGCAGATATTCTGCCTGCAGAGATACATAAGATACTATATCTGGACTGCGATCTCATCATAAACGATTCTATAAAAGATTTGTGGGAGACAGATGTTACATCATACGCCGTAGCTGCAGTAGAAGACATGTGGAGCGGAAAAGCAAACAACTACACCCGCCTCGAATACCCTCAGGAAGATACCTATTTCAACTCGGGAGTACTCATCATCAATTTGGATTACTGGAGAAATGCCCATCTGAGTAAAGCCAGTTTGGAATTTGCAGAAAAATATGCAGAAAAGTTAATCTTCAACGATCAGGACATACTCAACGGACTTCTGCATGACAGAAAACTCCTGATACCCTTCAGATGGAACATACAAGATGGCTTTCTAAGAAAAAGAAGACATCTTCGCCAGCAAGCCATACCGAAACTGGTAGAGGAATTAAAACATCCTGTCATCATACATTTCACAGGCCACAGAAAACCATGGCTCCATATATGCCAGAGTCCGTATCAGAAGCTATTCTTCAAATACCTGGACATGACAAGATGGAAGGGTATCCGACCTCAGACGCCATGGTCGTGGAAGCTCAAGACACTTATCGATAGTATATTATATGCAATGCACTTAAAAGTTCAAAAATACGATTGTAAAAATATTCAAGCATTATGAATTGTGAATTAAGCATCATCGTTCCCGTTTATAATACAGCACAATATTTGCCTCAATGCATAGAGTCTATTCTAAAACAATCATTCAAGAACTGGGAACTGATTCTTATAGATGACGGCTCAATAGACGGCTCGGCTGAAATATGTGAAGAATGGGCTCAAAAGGATGCTAGAATCAAAGTCATCCACAAAGTTAATTCCGGCCAGGCAGATTGCAGAAACCAAGCTCTTGAAATCTGTCAGGGAGCCTATATTGGCTTTGTTGACAGCGATGATTGGATTGAAGAATCTATGTATGAAGTCTTGATGGATGATTTAAAGACTACCAATTCAGACATCGCTATCTGTAATCATTACGACGAAAGCAAGAACAAGACTCTTTGCAAAAATGCTTCAGATAAGAGATATATCTTAAAGAACCAAGAAATACAGGAGCTTGTCATTAAGGATAAAATCAAGAGCTATATCTGGCAAATGCTCTTCAAACGAGAGTTGCTCAACAAGCCGATGCCTACCTCAAAAAATTACGAGGATTATAGCATTCTGCCACATTGGTTCGAAAATGCCAAACAGGTGGTCTATACTTACCAGCCGCTGTATCATTACCGGCTTCGAAAAAGCAGCATCGTCCACGATTTATCTCTCAACAGATATTATGAATTCTTTCAGGCTGAAATATCAAGATATAATTATTACAAGCGCTCTCCTTTCCGCAAGATTGCCAAAAGAATGGTCGTAAAGCGAGGTATCAAAGCGGCTAAATACGTATCAAGAAACCAGACTTCTCTATCGAAGCAGAAAGAAATCAGGGCCATGGTAAGCAGAATATCCAAGGATCTCAAGGCCTTTTCTCTAATCGGTATAGAGAAAAAGAGTTTCAAGGAACGCGTTTTGCTTTATCTCTTGTTAAAACACCCTAATAAATTCATATTGTATCAACGAATGATGGACAAGCTGATGTTCTACAAACATTCTAATTTAGATTTATACGAATAATGAAAAAGAAAGTCTCTGTCATAACTGTCAACTATAATAATCTGAAGGGATTGGAAAGAACCATCCCTTCAGTGCTTTCGCAATCATTCAGCGATTTTGAATACATCATCGTTGATGGTGGGTCATCAGATGGCAGCAAGGAATATATAGAATCTAAGCAAGAATATATCAATCAATGGGTTAGTGAAAAAGATCATGGGGTATATAATGCCATGAATAAAGCCATAAGAATGGCACAAGGCGAATATTGTATCTTCATGAATTCGGGCGATCATTTCTTTTCTTCACAATCTTTGGAGAATGCTGCCAAGATGCTCAATGGCTCAGACTACTACGTGGGAGAAACCATTATCATAGACTGCAAACTGGCTTCACTCTGCCTTCCACCACAGAACATGTCGTTCCGATTTATCAGAGATAAAGTTCTGCAGCATCAATCTACATTTACAAGGACTCAGTTGCTAAAGGAGCACCCCTACAATGAAAATCTGAAAATCGTATCAGATTGGGCACATTTCCTGGAAAACTGGTATTTCAAAAAATGTTCATACCAAGCTATTAACACTATTGTTGCTGTATATTATACTGATGGCATCTCTTTTACAAATGGTGACTTATTGAAAAAGGAAAGAAAAGAGGTGTTCTCCGAGTTATTTGGAAGCACCAGCAAGTTGCCTCACATAAAAGAGACTGCAGAAGAAAAAAAAGAACGCATCAATGATGATTTTGCATTCAAACTGAAAAAAGCTCTGAAGATGAAACCAGTATCACGCGACTGGAAAATCCTACGTACAGGCTTTAAATTTTTATGGAAAGATTTGTCTATTAAATCAAAGTAAGATGAAAGTATTATATGACAGTCAAGCCTTCGATATGCAAACGCATGGAGGCGTATCACGTTGTTTTGCCGAATTATATTCCCACTTGCCTCAAGACATTGAAGCAAGCCTCAGCGTCATGGAATCTGCCAATGTTTACCTCAAAACATTAGGAATTAAACCAGATGGAGAATTATATCATAACTTCCTCTGGAAGAAAGATTCTGCAATAAAGAAAATGCTATATAAGTTCTATTATAATGCAAAATTCGGAGAATATTCACGATTAGATCGTACTCCAAGAATCAATAGACACAAGTCTGTCTGCGACATCAAATCTAAGGATTTCGATTTGTTTCATCCAACTTTCTTTGACCCTTACTTCCTCAAGTACATAGGCAGTAAGCCTTATGTTGTCACGGTACATGATATGATACCCGAACAGTACAATCAGTATTATGACCATAATGACTATCAGATTCTGCAAAAACATCTTGTCATACCAAAAGCAAATCACATCATTGCAGTCAGCCAACAGACAAAAAGGGATTTATGCCGTATCATGAATATCAAGGAAGAGCAGGTGAGCGTAGTTTATCATGGAGCAGACGAAACTCCTTATACGCCAAACGAAAACAACAGACATCCATTTGAATATATACTTTTCGTTGGCGAACGTCACTTTTATAAAAACTTTGATTTCTTTGCCAAGCAATGTGTACCTATTTTAAAAAGACACAAGGAACTGAAGGTAGTATGCACAGGAAAGCCTTTCAATGAGACTGAAAAAAGTATGTTTAAATCATGGGAAATGGAAGATAGATTCATACATGAGTTTATCAAAACAGATCAAGAAATGCTAGACTTATACCACTATGCCCTGGCATTCGTTTACCCATCATCATACGAAGGGTTCGGGCTCCCGATTCTTGAGGCTTACAAAGCTGAATGCCCAGTTTTACTCAATCATGCCAGTTGTTTTCCGGAAATCGCAGAAGACGCAGCAGTTTACTTCCACATGGATGAAAAGAGAACTGATTTCGAAGAACAGTTTGAAACTTTCTACTATCTAGACGGGATAGAGAAAAAGAAACTCATAGAAAAGCAGAATGAAAGACTAAAACATTTTTCATGGAAAAAATCTGCGTTGGAGTTGGCTAATATTTATAAACATATCGTTTAGCAAGTATGAAGAAATATGATTATCTTATAGTTGGCTCCGGTCTCTTCGGAGCCACATTCGCCCATCTGGCTCATAAACAAGGAAAAACTTGTATGGTGATAGATAAGCGACCACATCTCGGTGGCAATATCTATTGCGAGAACATTGAGGGCATCAACGTACATAAGTATGGGGCACACATCTTCCATACATCCAACAAAGAGGTGTGGAACTTCGTCAACTCTATCGTTGAGTTCAACCGCTACACCAACTCGCCTGTAGCAAACTACAAAGGCAAACTCTATAATCTGCCTTTCAATATGAATACCTTCTATCAGATGTGGGGCGTAACCACACCAGCAGAAGCACAGGCTAAAATTGATGAGCAGAAGGCAGAAGCCGTGGCTAAGATGAAGGCCGATGGCGTAAGCGAGCCTCGCAATCTGGAGGAACAGGCTCAGGTGCTTATCGGTAAAGATATCTATGAGCGCCTCATCAAGGGATATACCGAGAAGCAATGGGGACGAAAGTGTACTGACTTGCCAGCCTTCATCATCAAGCGACTGCCAGTACGCCTCACCTTCGACAACAATTACTTCAACGACAAGTATCAGGGAATCCCTATCGGTGGATACAATAAACTCATCAACGGCTTACTTGAAGGTGCAGATACAAAAGTATCAGTTGATTTCTTTAAAGACGAGATAGAACTTCCAAACGACAACAAGGGATTGCTGAAAGATCATTGGAAAGAACTTGCCTCTAAGTTGGTTTTCACAGGCAAGATAGATGAGTTCTACAATTATCAGTTTGGTAAGCTCAACTATCGCACCGTCCGTTTTGAGCAGGAAACCATCGACTGCCCTAACTATCAAGGCAATGCCGTGGTAAACTATACTGAGCGCGAAGTGCCATATACCCGAGTGATAGAGCACAAGCATTTTGAAATGTTCGGAGCAGAAGTCTATGAGACCCCGAAGACGGTTATCTCTAAGGAATATTCCACCGAATGGAAAGATGGCATGGAGCCATACTATCCGGTAAACGACAAGGAGAATTCTGAACTGTATGCCCAATATAAGAACCTGGCAGACCAGGAAGAAGATGTGATCTTTGGCGGCCGCCTTGCCGAATACAAATATTATGACATGGCTCCTATCATAGAGAAAGCATTGGCTATGTTCAAATAAAGCTATTCCGTAAAGTCCCTTTAGTATTCCAAGTATATTTTGATTTCATATACTTGGAATACTAAAGGGGCTTTATCCTTTTATGATTCCTTCCACACTCTTCTCTTGAGCCGAACTACATTGGCAGCAATACCAAGGGACAATTTTTAGATGAGACTACCACAAAACAGCGGATTATAGTTTTTTGAGAGCTTACAACCTTAGGGACCGAACTTGCAACCTTAGAGACTAGAGCTTGCAACCTTAGAGCCTGAACTTGCAATATTACTTGGTATATTTGAACCAAAGCATGTTATATTAGAGTCTGAGCTTGCAAGATTAAAGTATATTTCGTATTTTTGTACCTAATAACATCATCAGCGTTTTCATAAACAAAAAGAAATCCTATGAATATTCAAAAATTGAAATATAAATTCCATAGCGGAAAAAACAGCAAACCCTGGTATTACATCAAGGAATACGCTCGTCTGTATACACCTGCCTGCATCTTGATATGGAGGGGGGCAGCATTTACTTGACAAAGCCATCAAGCAGCTCAACAGGTTCTTTAAGTAACAATAAGATGCCAGCCCAAGTGCTGGCATCTTATCTTTGATAAAGTTTCATAAATAAATGCCACTAGCATATCGACTTTCAAGAATATTTCGTAACTTTGTACTCAGTCATTGCAAAAAGTAAAGAACTATGGTAAGAGAAAGAAGAAAGCGAATCTATCGCAAGCGAATACCTTATGGTATGCAGAATTTTGAAGATGTGATTGAAAGGGATTGCTACTATGTAGACAAGACTCCTTTCATCGAGGAAATAGAAGATTCTAATATGTACTTCTTCTTTATAAGGCCTCGCCGATTCGGCAAGAGCCTTACCATCTCCATGCTTGAAAATTACTATGACATCAACAAGAAAGACAAGTTTGATGAAATTTTTGGCAAGCTCTATATTGGTGAGAATCCAACTCCCGAACATAATAGTTATCTCATCATCCATCTCAACTTTGCCATTATTGTAGGCGACCTAAACGACTACAAGCATGGCATGGACAATTATTGCAGGACGCAGTTTAATTACTTCGTGGATGTATATTCGCATCTCTTACCAGAAGGTACCAAAGAAGGCCTCAACCAACAGGAAGATGCCGTCAACCAATTAAACTATCTTTGCACCCAAAGCAAAAAATCTGGTCAGAAGATTTATCTCTTCATTGACGAGTACGACCACTTCACCAACCAGATTCTCGCACACAAGGAGCATGAACAGAGATACCGCATACAGACCCATGGCGAAGGATATCTCAGAAAATTCTTTGATACCATCAAAGGAGCAGCAGGCGATACCCTAGCACGTGTCTTCGTAACAGGCGTTAGCCCTGTAACGATGGATGACCTGACAAGCGGATTCAATATCGGCACCAATTACTCTCTGGCACCAGAATTCAATGAGATGACAGGATTCACAGAGAATGAAGTAAGAGATATGCTGGGCTACTACTCCAGCGTATTGCCGTTCAATCACAGCGTGGATGAACTCATCAAGGTGATGAAGCCATGGTATGACAACTATTGCTTTGCCGAAGAGGAGTACGGAAAAACTACGATGTACAATTCTGTGATGGTACTTAACTTCTTAGACAAGTACATCCGCAACAACTACGACATTCCTAAGAATATGGTAGAGAGCAATGTACGCATCGACTATGACAAAGTACGTATGCTTATCCGTCATGACAAGGAATTTACTCATGATGCCAGCATCATCCAGCAGTTGGTAACCCAAGGATTCGTCACAGGTAAGCTCGTGGAGAATTTCCCTGCCGAGCGCATCAACGACCCAGACAACTTCCTGAGTCTGCTCTTCTATTTCGGCATGGTAACGATAGATGGTGATTACAAGGGAGCCACCAAGTTTATCATTCCAAACGAGGTAGTACGAGACCAGATGTATACATATCTCTTAGACACCTACAAGGAGAATGATTTGACCTATGATAGTTTCAATAAGGGGAAATTAGAGTCTCAATTGGCATACGATGGCAACTACAAGGCATACTTTGAGTTCATCGCCGACAGTCTGAAGCGTTACTCTTCTCAGCGTGACAAGCAGAAGGGAGAAGCATTCGTGCATGGTTTCACCTTGGCGATGACCAGCCAAAACCAGTTCTATCGCCCTATCTCAGAGCTAGACAACGATGGCGGCTATGCCGACATCTTCCTCTCTCCGCTCTGCGACATCTACAAGGACATGGTGGACAGTTACATCATCGAACTGAAATACTGCAAGACCAATACCGCCGATGAGCAGCTGCAAGTTCTCTTCAAGGAAGCCTCTGCCCAAATCTGCCGCTATGCCAATAGCGACATCGTCAAGGAGTCGGTCAAGACCACTAAGCTCCACAAACTCGTAGTTATCTACCGAGGAGCAGAAATGGTAATGTGCGAGGAAGTAACGGAAGAATAAGGCTCAGGAGAGGTTGTCTTATCCACGGACAATCCCCCTGAGCCTAAATTACGTTAACTTCCAAACTCTTCTCTTGAGCCACAACGCCAAAATGGGGTCACTCATTTCCAGATGCTTAGGGGCTGGTATCGTAATCAGGTCTTTAACCATCAAGGATTTCTTGAGGCGAGTTACATTGGCGGCAGTACCTAGGCGATAGGTTTCCAATATCGACGTCTGTGTGAAGCCAGTATGTACTCCATTGATGATGGCATGCAGGAAATTCATCTGATAGGCAGAAAGGTCTTCGGTTTGCTGGATAAACAAAGGCTCACAGGCATCCAGCAACCGATCTATTCCATATTTCAAGTCTTCTTCTGTAGCTGCAGTATCATCCTGCACTCGCAACCATACAAACCATGCCAACTGCTGTACATAAGAGGAATATCTGTCTGTTACCTGACAGATTTCACGAGCCAACTCTTCCGAGATATGCTTGCCAGTAGATTCGAAACGCTGACAGATATACTCCACCCAGTCTTTCTCGCTAATCTTATTCAGATAGAAGAAATCTCCAAAGCGATAAAATGGGTAACTGGCATTCTGGAACATCTGTTCCATCATGTGTTTCTTGCTTCCATAAAGGCAGTAAGATACATGGCTCTGCAATTGCCATACGCTACGGAGCTTCTTCTGGAAGGTCAATGAATCAGGGAAATCGCCTATCTGCTGAAATTCATCGATACAGACTACAATATGACAACCTTTAGACCGAGCTATCATTTCCGGAAGTCTCAAAACCTCTTCTGTTGTATTGTTACCTGCATTATACTCCAAAGCCAAAGAGAAATCAGACAAAGGATCTTGACCGATACTGATTTTCGGAACGAAACGGCTTAAGAATACCTTGGCATTCTCCATCCATTCTTCCCATTTTGAAGAAGTAGCCCGAACTACAGCCGTGGCAAAAGCATTGATAAAATCATTCTCCGAACGACACCCAAAGGCATCTATACGAGCTATCCTGATGTCCTCGCTCTCTACAAGCGAACACACCTTATCCACCAATGAAGTCTTACCCATACGACGAGGTGAAATCAATATCGTATTCACTCCATACGTAAAGTTCGCCTTCAGGCGTTCTGTTTCTTCTCTTCGGTCGGTGAAGGAATCTCCTTCCACACGAACACCGAACACAAACGGAGCTTCTTTACTTTTTCTCATAATCACTACCTTATTATATACTACTGAAATCCGCATGTAAGCTCCACACGCCCTGAAAGGGCAGAAGCTTTCAAATTGCCGAGTGCAGCAAATCTTCTGCAAAGATAGCAAAAAAAAACAAATTAAACAAGGTTGTTTTAAACAAAGTTGTTTAAAACTAGTAACTTTTTACAGAAATTACTATTAATCAACGGATTACGTATAATATCATAAAGGGATGAACGGGGCTATTTTAAAAACACGGACAAATTGAATTTGTCCGGATGGTTGTTCAATAGGCTTATAACCAAAAGGAAATCAATAAGTTACAAGCAACCGGACAATTTGTCCGGACAAATTCAATTTGTCCGTGTTATTTTTTTATGAGAAAGAAAGAGGGGTTCAGGTATCGAAACAAAAACTAGAGATCCGAGAAGCTATGACTTTACTCCTCTTATACTATGTTTCTCCACCCACAAAACTACGAGTTGCATTTATTAACATAAAGCTCTAAAGCAGCCAAAGGAGAATAAGAGAGGTTGGAACGTAAACAGTTGGGAATGAGCAGATTTGCACAAAGTTGCCAAATCGGCATAAAGCAAGCGAGTGAGGAATATTGAA
>ENA-OOSI01000019-OOSI01000019.1-human-gut-metagenome-genome-assembly--contig:-NODE-19-length-64226-cov-3.503888_pt1 | contig 64226 bp, 57 predicted proteins | sample MGYA00241171_ERZ501200 | MGnify/ENA primary metagenome ERZ501200 (study PRJEB25962, sample SAMEA2042554) | human gut metagenome | biome: human gut; feature: human-associated habitat; material: faeces...
GAGTCATTTGGCTGCCAATATGGCGATGTCGCTCGCTATCAAGAAAAAGAAAGTTTTGTTGATAGATGGTGACCTCCGCCATGGTTCAACCTCTATGTTGATTCATAGTCCGGGCGAGGGATTGAGCGATTACCTGAATGGTAGAATCGCCGACATCCACGACATCCTCTATAAGGGTGAAGAAAACGGATTGGTTAAGAATTTTGATGTGATTCCTATTGGAACCATTCCTCCCAACCCAACCGAGCTTCTCTTCACTCCATTGCTTGAGCAGATGATTAAGACCATGCGCGAGGAGTATGATTATGTATTCATCGACTGTCCACCTATCGAGGTCGTCGCAGATACCCCAATATACGAACAGTTTGCCGATCGTACAATCTTCGTGGTTCGTGCCGGCTTGATGGAGCGTAGTATGTTGCCTGAGGTGAATGCCCTCTACAAGGCGAAGAAGTTCAAGAACATGACATTGATTCTGAACGGAACCAAGGCGCATGGCGGCAGATATGGCAGTCACTACGGTTACGGTTACGGCTATGGTTATGGCTATAACTATAATAAGGAAAAGAATGGGGGGGCAAAATCTTAAATAATTGGATTATAGAATAATAGAAACAAATGTTTAAATTCTTCCAGAAAATATTTAATCAGAGTATGCCATCAGGGGAGCGAGAGCTTCTCCCTGGTGGCATTGATTTTCATTGTCATATCCTTCCAGGGGTAGATGACGGATTTCAGGATCCGGAAAAGAGTCTGGAGCAGTTGAGAATCTATGAGGAGAGCGGCATGAAGGAAGTGTGGTTCACCCCTCATATCATGGAGGATGTGCCGAACGAGACCGCTGATCTCCGCCGTATCTTCGAAGATTTCAAGGAGAAGTATCTTCAGGATTTTGCCCAGCGACATCCGGGATATCAGGCAGAAGGAGAGAAGCAATCTTCTGCGACCGATGCAGAGCCGTTGCAATTGCATTTGGCTGCCGAGAATATGTTGGATGCTCTTTTCGAGCGTAGATTAAAGGCGAACGATCTTCTTCCGTTAGCCGAAAAGTATCTCTTGGTAGAGACTAGTATATTCGCCCCACCGATGAATTTCCGAGGCTTGTTGGAGCGCATCAAGAATAAAGGCTATACCCCGATTCTTGCTCATCCCGAGCGCTATCTGTATATGAAGAAAGAGGATTACGAGGCATTGAAGTCTCAGGGCATCAAGTTCCAGCGCAACCTCTTCAGCCTGAAGGGGCAGTATGGAGAGCGAGTTCAGAAGCGCTGTCGTCAGCTCCTGAAGTGGCAGATGTACGATTATGTAGGCACCGATCTCCACCGCCTCTCGCGATTGGAGTAAAAATGGCAGCCGAGGACGGGCTAAAAGCCCCCAAGTACCTAGGTGCCTCAAAGAACGTAACCCCGGCGGATTTGCGTTCTTGAAAAAGTAAAAAAGGGTGCGCCATAGACTTATGACACACCCTCTTCTTTTTATCCTCTGCAGGATTGGACACAAACTGCAGAAGCTATTGCGGTTAAAACCGTAATAATCAAATCAATGATTTTTTTAAGAGTTTCTTTTTTCATAGGCACAATCAGATTTATAGGAAAATAATCATTCATCATTAAGAATCATAAAGTAATCAGAAAGGAAACAATTCAGCCGCATTAAAGCACGGACACTCCTTAGGAGTGGCACCCGGCAAATCCCTATGCCCAACGATTTCAGCCTGAGGAAACAGAATCTTCAACTGTAGCAGCAGATGACGAATCACCCTGTACTGAGCATGCGTCAGCGTGTTGGCAGGGCGACCCTCCTCATCCAAGCCACCCTCGTAGCAGATACCGATAGAACATCTGTTGTAAGGTCTGGCATGAGCACCCACCTCCAGCAGTTTTCTGAACTGCGTCAGGCTGCCATCCTTTCTGCAGTAGAAGTGATACCCCACGGTGCGGAAACCACGAGCCTTGTGGTCACGGAGAAGCTGCTTCTCCGTATAGTTGCGGTTGCATTTCGTTGCACTGCAGTGAATCACCAGAAAACGGACACTCTGGGGAGAATCCATCATTTTGCCGTCTTCGTTGTAGGCAAGGAGAAGGTGCTCATTGAGCACCTCCTCATCACCAATGGTCATAGGAAATTTTTCAGTTACCATCGTTTAGAGTTCTTTAAGATTCATTCAATCAATCAGTTAGTAAATCTAGAGACTTACGTTATCACCAGATTCGGAGCCGCCAGTATCCTTACCAGGTTCCTGCGACCCCGTTTGCGAGCCGCCCTGCTGAGGGGTGTCGGAACCTCCCGATCCTCCCTGCGAACCATTCGGATCGGTAGGTTTACCCCCGCCACCACCATCATCAGAGGCATTTTTCTTCTTCTTCTTAGGTGCATGTCTCTTCAGGTTAGCATCCAAGTTCAGATTCACGAAGCGGAAGTCGCCGGTAGCACGTGCTCTCATTCTCACGCCCAGAACATTCTTGAGCACCGAGAAATCATCCTCAGTAGCTGCACCCTCCTTGTTCTTGATGCCAATGTAGAAAATGGCGAGGTTGTCCAGTTTCACGTTCTTACCAGCGAGCAGAAGCTCCTTGATGTGTACCACGGCATCAGTCAGGATGCCCTGAATGGTGCCGGCAGAGAAAGGCGAATTGAAGGTGTGCATCTGTTCTGCCAGAGCTTCCAGGTCAATCGTCTCAATAACGTGAGGCTTGGCATAATACTTGCCGTAAGCCTTCTCGTTCTTCTTGTTGTTGTTTTTCTTTAAATCGTACTCGATCATAAGGCATTAAAGGTTTTGGTTGTTGTTGTGTTTCTGTTAAGCGCTGCGCTATGAGACAGAGTACCGGCGGAAGGGCCCGATCCGCGAAGTGTTTCTGAATCACGATGCAAAGATACAACATTGCCAACCCCCCAAAGTACGATGGATATACGATGGTAGTACGATAGTCACCGAAATGGGCAAAAACACTTTTCTGAGTACGGTTTAAGGGTGGTCAGCCCCCTTATGGCTCGCCCAGATACTCGTAGATCAGCATCACCATCCGTCGGCTGAAAGTCTTGTCCCTGGGATGATAGCCTTCGTTCTTGAGCGCCGTCACCAGTGGAGTACAGTGGTTGATGAGTCTCATCAGATGATTCACAGCCACATGCTTGGATTGCATAGGATAGTAGAGCCATGCCAGCTCGAACTTATTGTATATTTTTATCTTCATGTGATAGGTATTTTTTAGAAATGATACTCTTCATTGTTCAAGACGTCACTGAGAGGTCGTCAGAACGTCTCCAAGAGGTCGTCAGAACGTCACTGAGCACCCCTCAGAAGCATCCTGACGCATCGTCAGAAGCATTCCGGCGACCTCTCAGAACGTCACTTACTTTTTCTTCTTCTTCTTCTGATCATCAAACTTTCTTATAATCTGTTCCACGAAATAACCATTTTTCTGGCATCCGTCCCATTCTGATGGCGAGATGATTGCCTCGCAGTTGATTTCGCCCGGCTGCTTCTCTATCACCGCCCATCCGTTGCCGTAGGAGCGATGAATCTTCCTGAATCCCAGACTGATCATCACGCTTGCCAGGTTCTGCTGAGCCAGATTGTGGTTCATCGCATTGCAGCAGCCGATGCGCTCCATGATCTCGGAAGAGAAGCGGAACTTGATGAGACTCGGATCCGTGTCAGGCTGAGGTACACGATAGTAGCGCAGGATCTGGTCGGACATCAGGTTCACGCCCATGAACATCTCGTTGTGCGCCTTCATCTCCTGGATGTCCTCGTTGGTCAGCCAATATACCCAACCATCCTCCTTCTTCTTCTGTCGCTCCGTCACCTCCTTGCCCAGAGCCACTGCCTGGCTATATACGTGGGTATAGTCGATCGGGTTGCTGATAGGGCTCACGATGTTCTCCACCAGCCAAGGGCAGTAGCGGCGGTCCTCAGGGTCCGTAATCAGGTGCATCGTATTGCTGGTGCCGCAGAGCGCCGCACGGTGCATCAGTTCTGAGCGGTACTTGTCGTAGGGGCGACGGATGGAGAACACCAGTTTGGTGACGTTGCTCTTGAAGGCACTCTGGTTCTTTCCCGTCACCTGGTCCAACTCATCGCAGCACATCAGCGCCTTGCTGGCGAAGGCTTCCATCACATCCTTGTCGGTATAGTTGGCAGTAGATTCATTGATGAAGTACTTGCGCAGGATAGGAGGCAGGGTGTAGTAGAAGGAGGTAGTCTTGAAAATGCCGCCCCTGCCCACGAAGATGAGCATGGTCTGCGCCACCACGTTCGGCGTTACCCATGCCACCACCATCGCCACGAGCCATTTCTTGAAGTAATATCTGAATCGCTCCTGGGTATGACCGTAGCCCGGACAGTAAGCCACTGTCACTCTATCGGCAAGTTCAGAGATGTAATCCTTCTTGCCGTCCCATTTGGGCAGATTCGAAAGATAGTCGTACATCGGGTCCCAAGGCTCGCTGAAGTCACTGTTGATCACGGAGTGCAGCTTCTGTGGAGTAATCGCCAGCCCCTCCTCATCCATCTTCGACCAGATGGAGTTCTCGATGTTGTCGTCTATCTGCGTCCAGTGATGGAACTTGCCTTTCAGGCTCAGGCTGAGGATCTCATAGTATCCGGTCACCATGTTGTGATGGAACTCATATCGCATGCTGAGCCACTGCTTGATTACCTTGGCAGAAGGGCGTTTGCCGTAGGTCTCACCCTTCTCGTAGAAGTGCCAGGTGCCTTTTCTCTCCACGTGCTTATAGCAGGAGTTGATTACGCTCGCCGTATCGGGATAGTCCTTGCTGAAGTGCTCGGTGGCATAGTTGAGCACCTCCTGCTGGTCGATGCCGTATCTCAGACAGATGTTGCCGAAATGGCAGACATACTCGTTGTGGCTGTTACTTTGGAAGACATAACCCTGTTCATCCATCATTTTCAGGATTTTTTCAGCGGCATGTTCCATGCTAGGCACACCTTTTGCTAATAGAATCATTTTCTGGGATGGCTTTTTGCGGGTGCGTTTCGCATACTTCGCCTGCAGCGCCTTCTTGGTATAGAGCTTCTTCAGGTCTTTCAGATTCAGGCTAAAGGTCAGGGCATTCCAGTTGAAATAGGCATGGGAGTCGTAGGCAAGTCCGCACATGCGGGTGATGTCCGTGCACTTGTCATCGGCAGTGATGCCGAGCAGCGCATTGTAGTACTCCAACGCCTTCTGCAGGTTAGCCTCGAAGAGTTCCAGGGCCGAGAGATCATCATCATCCACGCTGTCGTAGCTGGCGATGATGCGGAATCCACGGCCGCTTGCCGTAACGAAGAGCACCTTGGTGTGCGGATCCGCCTTCGCCTTGCGGATGCACTCTTCCATGAGCTGTGCGTCCACGTGGTCGTAATCCAGGGCGATGTTGCGAAGCACCTTCTTGATGTTTCGCATCTCCTTGCCGTAACCATCCATCAGAGCAGCCACAGTGATGCCCGGCATCTGGATTTTCACCTCCTGTGCAAGCTGCTTGCTGATGGCGAGGCGCTGACGGTACTCCAGGGTACGTGCCTGGGTGAGAGGATCCTTGGTGATGATTCTCTCTAACTCCTCCCAGCTGGTGAGAGGACGACTTTCACTTGATGCGATAGCGTAGAAGAAAGAGGGCAAGATAGCCTCTGTATTCTCTTGATTGTTTGTTGTTGTTGGTTTCATCATTACTATTATTTAATTTAGTGTTTATGCTGATAAAGGCATCAAGGATACAGGAGTGTGAAGGGGATATATGAAAAAACTAGCGTTAAAGCACTGTTAAAAACAGTATCTAACTAGTTGATATTCATTTCTTTTATCTTTCGCGTACGCTGTTATATCAAAGATGTTAAGCCACCCCCTTCACATAAGCGTATGATTTGACGTGATTGTCAACTGGGCACAAAGGTAAGACGAAGGTTTGAAATAACCAAACGCGATTTCCGCATATCGGAAACCGTTAAATTAAATTTAAATAAAAATGAAAGTTTTAGTTTTCGTTAAGAAAGCAATGGCGTCAGCCATTCAGTTTGCAGGGAAAAAAAAGGCGTAGCCCGTTCCCTCGAAGTGTTCAACCGTTTACTCCGTCTGGTACATGATGGGGTACAGAAAGCCGTCAACAACGGCAGTCTTCAGGATCCTCATCACACCTGGGTGTTGAACAACAAGGATCTTCCAGCTGCCTATGGTGTATCGGGAGGTTTCATTCGTCGTGGCATGAACGACGATTTCGACCCCTTGTTGAGTGATGCGATTCGAATGACGGTCTGGTTATTGGATCATGCTTTTCCGGTGACGGATCATCCGACGGAGCGAGAGGAGAAGGAGTATGAGAAGCAGCGAGTAGAGTTGCTGTTATCTTTACTGGATGCGTTGTTGTCAGACAGTGAGCACATCTCGTATCATCACCGTAATCTCTTCAGTGCTCCCCTGAAGGATTTGGTTCTGAAGAACTTCTCGTCACCAGGCGGTTCTAAGAATTAATCCCCCTTCGAATCCCTCCGAATCCCTCCGAATCCCCTCCCTCCCAACATCCCTTACTCGCCAAACAATGAAAAACACCATCCCCCTCTCATCATCCCTTACTCGCCAAACAATCACAAACCATCCCCCTCTCATCATCATCCCTTACTCGCTAAACAAGTAATTTGAAATCCTGATTGGATGAAATATGAAAAAGGCTAGCGTGCGTTTGTGCATGCTAGCCTTTTTTAGTGCTTGGGGTGCTTTATTCCTTTGTTTTGAGCTCCACTTCCTCCACATATTTCACTAATGAATCCTTGCCGTTGAGCAGGTAGTAATCCACTCTAACCACGTGGTTGATATCGGCATTACCCTTCACCTTTACGTGGCGGGTCTTGCTGAATATCATCGTATCACGACGGGAAGGGTAGGAGACGAGCTGGATGATGTCCTTGGTGGAACCACTGCCTATGTAGTAGATGCCCACACTATCCTTGCCTGCCTTGACAGCAGCCATCTTCGCCGTCTTCTTGGCATGGATGGCAGCGGTATCTTCCGGATAGAATTCGCTGGCAGCTACTGTGTCGCCGTCGTGCTGATCGGGTGCAAACTTGCAGCTTGTGCCCATCGTCGTAATAAAGGATGTGGCAGCCAGAGCTGCCACAAAACATAATATTTTCTTCATTTTATCTCTTTTCTTTGTTATTTCTTTCTTTTTAAAAACCGTCATCAAAATGACCATACTTTTTCTCTGCCATTGTTTTTTTAATGTTTATTTTTAGAATTTTGCATGAATTTGGTGCAAAGATACTAAAAAGTTTCAGTTTATAGGTTAGAAAACAGATATTTTTTGTATTTTTGCATTGAAAAGTTAGATGTTTAACAATTTGCGATTAACATAACATACAATTGGCTTATGAAAAGAAACATTATAACACTCCTCATAACCGTGTTTGCCATGCTGCAAGCAACGGCTCAAACCTACGACAACTTGTGGAAGCAAGCTGATATCATCGCTCAGAAGGATCAGCCCAAGAGCGAGATAGGGGTGATGAAGAAAATCATCTCCAAGGCTACGGCGGCGAAAGACTACGGCCAGCTGCTGGCGGCTGAGATAAGGCAGGCGATACTCTGGAAAGAAATTTCGGCAGACTCGCTGGCACCGAATGTGAAGCGGATGGAAGCGGAAGCTCTGAAAGCGACAGACCCCGTGCTGAAGGCAGTAAGATATGCCGTGCTGGGCAAGGTGTATCGGGATTATCCTTACGGGATAGAGGTGGAGGATGCTTCCTCTTATCAGAATGGGCTGGAGGTGAACTCAAAGAAGAGCGAGGAGTTCTTCAAGAAAGCCCTGGAGCAGCCTGAGCTTCTTGCCAGGAATGCTTCTACCGGGTATGTACCGCTGACGCTGAAGGGTGTGGATGGCAGTTCCTTCAACAACGATTTGCTGCATCTCATCGGTTTCGAAGCTGACAGCAAGGAGGCGTATCTGCTGATGTACACCTATTATAATAAGGTGGAAAATCGGGGTGCAGCCTGTCTCTGTGCCTACAAGCTTATCGAGAAATACCGCCAGGATGACGTAAGAGAGGTCAGGAAGTCGAAGTATCTGAATACCATCGACTCGCTCATCCACGTCTATCAGGATATTCCGGAGGCAGGCGAACTCGCCGTGGAGCATTTCCGCTTCATGGAAGGTGCTACCGATGCCAAACCGCTGGATAAGCTCAACTATATCAACTATGCACTGAATAGATGGGGCGGATGGTCGAGAATGAATGTGCTGAGGAATGCGCAGAAGCGACTCACCGAACCGATGTTCCAGGTGCAGGATATGCCATTGGTGCTTCGCCCTTCGGAAAAGAAGTGGGTGCATCTGAATGTGCGCAATCTCCAGAATCTGAACATTCGGCTTTCCCGTCTCAATATCACAGCGGATAATGAATATGATGCCCAGAATGAGGCAACCTATAAGATGCTCCTGAAGAAGACCACGAAGCTGCATCAGAAGGATTTCAGCCGCAACTACTATGGTCGCCCGGATTACGAAGAGGTAAAGGATTCCATCGAAATCGGTGGCAATCTGCCATTAGGCGCCTATCTGATGGAGGTGACTTCGGATAATACAGGCATTGCTCCGCAGCGAGAACTCTTCTATGTCAGCAATCTGGCGGTGATGATTCAGCAGTTGCCTGATGACAGGCATCGCTATGTGGTGGTGAATGCTACCGACGGACAGCCAGTACCGGGTGCGAAAATCATGCTCTATGACAGGGATTATGATGTGAAGACGGGCAAGTGGAAGAGGCTGGTTCATGCCCGCTTGACTACCGATGAGAACGGCGAGGCTTACTTCAAGAATGTGGATGGAAACGTCTTGATTTCCACCAGCAATGACAAGTTTGCGCCTGCCAAGGATATCTACCTCTCACGTGCCCGCTATTACGAGAAGAAGGATGATGAGGTGAAATATCAGTTGTTTACCGACCGTGCCATCTATCGCCCGGGACAGAAGGTGCATGCTTCTGCCGTTTCCTACATCGTGAAGAAGGGCTTGGATGCCAGTGTGCCAGGCAAGAGCAGGGAACTGAAGTTTATCCTGAGAGACGCCAACTGGAAGCAGGTGGCTGAACAGAAGGCTACGACCGATGAATACGGTACGGCTTCCGTAGATTTCGAATTGCCGAAGGAGGGACAGACGGGACAGTATTCCATCTCCGTGAACGGTACGGCAACAGAATATGTCAGAGTAGAGGAGTATAAGCGTCCAACCTTCGAGATTACCTTCCCGAAGGTGAACGAGAAATATACCTGGGGCGATACCGTAGTGGTGAAGGCTTCGGCAAAGACCTATGCCGGTGTGCCTGTACAGGGTGCCAAGGTGGAGTATCAGGTGACCCGCAGAAATCAGCTCTGGTGGTGGGGCGCAGGCTCTGCCGGACAGTTGGTGAAGACAGGCAGTTGCGTGACTCGTGAGGACGGAACCTTCGACGTAGAGATTCCGCTGGAGGCTTCCTTGTCAGAAAAAGACGAGGCTGATATGAGCGATTTCATGCGCCAGGCTCGTTTCTTCAACTTCGAGGTCTCGGCAATCGTTACCGACATCAGCGGCGAGAGCCACGAGGGTGTGATGAGTCTGCCTCTGGGCACCAAGCCAACCATCCTCACGGTGAATATTCCTAAGCGCATCGAGGCGGATAGCCTGAAGACGGTGACCTTCGCTTACCGCAATGCCAGTGGAATGCCGATTTCTAGCAATTTGAAATATCGTATTGATGGTGGTGAATGGAAGGTGGCTGAGGCGAATGCGCCGGTTGCCATCAAGGAATATGCAGCTTCTTCAACACCTTCAGCATCATCTGCCCAGGTTTGGAAATCCGGCGTTCATCAGCTGGAGGCAATCTGCGGACAGGACACCCTGCAGCAGAAATTCACCCTTTTCAGTATGAAGGATACCCATCCGATGGAGCCAACCACCGAATGGTATTACCAGACGGCGAAGACCTTCCCTCGTGATGGAAAGCCGGTATATGTGCAGGTGGGTTCTTCTGAAAACGGAGCGCACATTGTTTATTCCATCATCGCCGGCAACAAACTGCTGGAGAAAGGCGCCTGGGAATTGGGCGACAGTATCGTGACCCTGCCATTCTCCTACAGAGAGGAATATGCTTCGGGTGTGGTGATCAACTATAGTTTCGTGAAGAACGGCGAATGCTATACCAGAAAAATCAGCATCGCCCGTCCTTTGCCGGAAAAGAAATTGAATATCACCTGGAAGACTTTCCGCGACCGTCTCACTCCGGGACAGAAGGAGAAGTGGACCTTGCATATTACGACTCCTGACGGCAATCCTGCCAAGGCACAGCTGATGAGTGTGCTTTATGATAAGTCGCTCGACCAATTGGCAGAACATACCTGGGAAATGTCACTGGGATTCAGCCAGTGGTTGCCAGATTGCTATTGGAAGAGCAATCTGAAGTATTATAAGATGGGATTGGCTGGTACTTATCCTACCAAGTATTATGATGAAAAGGAGTTGGATGTGGATAAGTTTGATGGCAAATACTTTAGCTTTTATGCTTATATGCAAGCGATGCAACTGAGCAAGTTGGAACGTTCTTATGGCGGAACTGTTGAGGCTGTTCGTATAGAAAAGCATTCTTCGGTGAAAGACGAGCTGGTTCGAGATGAAGCGAAAGTCATGAGATCTCGCGGGAATCAGATGGCCCGTGTCGGAGCTGCTGCTCCATCTGCCAACAAGGTTTTTGATGTAGTAGAAGAGATGCCGCAGTTTGTTGGCGGTTCTGGCTCAGACGCAGGACCGTTCCTCGACAAGGTGCAGGTGCGTGAAAACCTGAACGAGACCGCCTTCTTCTATCCTGCCTTGGAAAGCGACAATCAGGGCAATGTGGCTATCTATTTCACTCTGCCGGAGAGCGTGACAACCTGGAAGTTCATGGGCTTGGCTCATGACAAGGAGATGAGAAACGGCTGTCTGGTGGATGAGGCTGTGGCTCAGAAGACCGTGATGGTGCAGCCTAACATGCCTCGCTTCCTGCGTGAGGGCGACAAGAGCTGCATCGTGGTGAAACTCTTCAACACTTCTGACAAGAAGGTGAACGGCAATGCCCGTATGCAGATTCTGGATGCCGAAACCCAGAAGGTGGTTTGGCAGAAGACCCAGGGCTATCGCATCGATGCCGAGGGCTCTGCTACCATCTCCTTTGATGTCCAGGGACTGAAAGAAGGCGTATATATTAATAAGGTGGTGGCTGCCGGCAATGGCTACAGCGATGGTGAACAGCACTATCTGCCTGTCTTGGGCAATCGTGAACTCGTGGTGAACACCCTGCCTATTACCCTGCATCAGCCGGGCGAGCAGAACTTCGACCTGAGTAAACTCTTCCTGAACAAGGAAGGTAAGCAGGCGAAGGGAGCAGCGGATGCGAAGGTGACCGTGGAATATACCAACAATCCAAGTTGGCTGATGGTGAAGGCGCTGCCTGCCATCAGCAATCCTACCGAGGAGGATGCACTCTCCTTGATGGCTGCCATCTATGCCAACACCCTCAGCCGCCATATCCAGAAGACCTTGAACGTGAATGCCAAGGACATCGACGATGCTTCGGGCTTGGCATCGGCTTCTGATACCTTGCAAAAGAAGGTGAACAAGTATGTCGCTCTCCTGAAGAAACTCCAAAACAAGGATGGTTCCTTCTCTTGGTGGAAGGGCATGAGCGGTAGCAGATATATGACCACGGCTGTGGCAGAGATGATGGTTCGTCTCAATGCCATCGTGGGCAGACAATCCTTTACCGCAAGTATGCTTTCGGGAGCAATCGACTATCTGCGTCAGCAAACGGCTCGTGAGGTGAAGGCGATGAAGGAGGATGAGGCAAAGGCTGCGCAGAAAGCCGCTCGGAATGGCAAGGCTTACCAGGCTACGCCAAGCGAGATGGCTTTGCATTATCTCTATATTGTCGCAATGGATGGGACTTGTGTGAAACTCAAAGCTCCTGCTTTGAATGACATGGATTATCTCCTCGGAAAACTGAAGAAGATGACGGGTTCGTTGACCATCTATGGCAAGGCGAAGGCTGCTGTGATACTCGCCCTAAACTACGATTACAAGACGGCTGCCGACTACTTGAAGAGCATGGAGGAATATTCCGTCTATCGTGAGGATATGGGCAGATATTATGATACTCGCAAGGCGTACTATAGTTGGAGAAACTATAAGATTCCAACGGAGGTGGCTGCCATCGAGGCTCTGCAGGCTTTGGATGCTCAGTCTATAGCTGCTATTTCATCAGCATCGTCTGCTATTAGCAAACAGCAGACCATCGAGGAGATGCAGCGCTGGCTCCTGATGTCGAAACGTACCCAGGTTTGGGATACGCCAGTGAACACCGTGGATGCCGTCTATGCCTTTATGAAGGGTAATGAGAGCAACTGGAACAGAAAGGCTGAGAATGCCGTGCTGAAACTGGATGGCAAGTTGTTGCCAATGCCGCAGGATTCTACTACGCTGGGTTATGTCAGGACTGAAAAGGCGGGTAAGGCATCTACCCTGAGCATCAGCAAGAAGAGCGATTATACCAGTTGGGGTGCCGTGTATGCAGAGTTCAAGCAGCCGCTTAGCGAAATAGCTTCTCTGGAATCGGGCATCAAGGTTAGCCGTAAGGTTGAAAACCAGAAGAAGGCGAAGGTGGGTGATAAGATCAAGGTCATCATCACCATTACCGCCGACCGTGACTACGATTTCGTGAAGATTGTGGACAAGCGGGCAGCCTGTCTGGAGCCTGTCAATCAGCTGAGCGGTTACCAGTGGGGTATGGAATGTTATGTTTCTCCTAAGGATAATACAACAAATTTCTATTTTGATCGTTTATCTAAAGGTAAGCATTTCGTAGAAATGGAATATTATGTTGACCGTAAGGGCGACTACCAGTCGGGATCCTGCACGGCAGAGTGTACCTACAGTCCGGAGTTTGGGGGGCGTACGGAGGCATATAAGATGACAGTTAATAATTAATATAAGGATTGATAATTACGGATAGAATAGTATGAAACGAATGAATATATTGATGCTTTCATCGCTGTTGGCGGTGTCTGCGTCGGCACAGAAGATAAGTACTCAGAACGAGATCGTGGATTGTGGACAGGTAGTATTCCGCAAGCCGTGACCGCTGAGTTCCTGATGAAGAATGAGGGCAGCAGACCGCTGATCATCCATCAGGTGTATAAGAGTTGCGGATGTACAGAAGTGGTGTATCCGAAGAACAGTGTGGCTCCTGGCGACAGCTTCTTGGTCAAGGCGGTGTATGATGCGAAGCAGATGGGTACCTTCCACAAGCAGATATGCCTCTATAGCAATGCATCGGAGGAACCTTTTATCCTCTCTATGCGTGGTAGGGTAGTGAGCAATGTGGTAGATTTCGCAGGTCCATATAATGAACAGCTTGGCGAACTCAAGTCGGATGCCCAGGAGGTGGAGTTTGATGACGTAAACCGTGGCGACCGTCCGGTACAGCGCATCCATATCTTCAATCCTACAGAGGAGATGATGGAACCAGTGGTAATGCATCTTCCTAACTATCTCCAGGCGACGGTTTCGCCATCCAGGGTGGCTCCTCACCGTTCTGCAGAGATTACCTTCGTGCTGGATTCGAAGAAGCTGCGTGATTTCGGCTTGAATCAGACTTCTGTTTATCTGGGTGAGCGTCCTGGTGACAAGATTGCTCCAGAGAAGGAAATCGTGGTTTCTGCCGTTCTCCTGCCAAGTTTCGACAAGTTGACTGCCGAGCAGAAGGAACAGGCTCCGAAGGTTGAACTCTCTACTACCGATCTGAATCTGGGAAGCTTCAACGGCAAGAAGAAGCTGAAGGGAGAAATCCTGGTTAGCAACCAGGGTAAGTCGGTTTTGGATATCCGAAGCATGCAGATGTTTACCATGGGCTTGCAGGTACAGTTGAAGAAGAGCAAGATTCAGCCGGGAGAGACCGTGAAGATGAAGGTGACAGCCGTGGCTGCCGATCTGAAGAAGTCGCGCGCCAAGCATCCTCGTATTCTCATGATTACCAATGATCCGGAGAATGCCAAAGTTGTAATTAGAATAAATGTAAAGTAATGCAGATAGAAATAGATCATGGTAGTGGTTTCTGCTTCGGCGTAACCACTGCCATCAAGAAAGCTGAAGAAGAGTTGGAAAAGGGCAGTACACTCTACTGCCTGGGTGATATTGTGCATAATGGCATGGAGGTGGAGCGCCTGCATGAGGCGGGACTGATCACCATCGACCATGAGGAGATGAAGGAGCTTCACGGTGTGAAGGTGCTGCTTCGTGCCCATGGTGAACCGCCTGAGACTTATGCGCTGGCAGAGAAGAACAATATTGAGATTATTGATGCCACCTGTCCGGTAGTACTCCAGTTGCAGCGCCGCATCAAGAAGCAGTATGTGAGCAATCCTGAGGCGCAGATTGTCATCTTCGGAAAGAAGGGACATGCCGAGGTGCTGGGACTGGTAGGACAGACTGCGAGTCATGCCCTCGTGGTAGAGAAGTTTGAGGATGTAGAGCATCTGAAGGAAGTAGGTAAGTTGGATTTCAACCGTGATATCTATCTCTATTCCCAGACCACCAAGAGTCTGGATGAGTTCCATCGCATCATCGAGTATTGCCAGGAGCATATCGTAGAGGGCGCAACCTTCAAGAGCTTTGATACCATCTGCCGCCAGGTGGCTAACAGAATGCCAAACATCGCATCCTTTGCCAGCAAGCATGATGTCATCCTCTTTGTCAGTGGCAGAAAGAGCAGCAATGGAAAGGTGCTCTTCAAGGAGTGCAAGAGCGTGAATGCCAACAGCTATCAGATAGAGAGTGCCGAAGAAATCAATATGGATTGGCTGAAGGGGGTGAATACCGTAGGCATCTGTGGTGCTACCAGTACTCCTAAATGGCTGATGGAAGAATGCAAGGAGAAAATCATCAAGGATACCTTATCATAAACATAAAACAGGTAATCTGATGATTCATCTCATCAAATAAAAACAGGTGATAAATCTTCTCACGAGGACTTATCACCTTCAAAAAACAGTAATTAACTCAAAATTTATAATCTATATCATTACTACCTTGTCATTATGTCTGCAAAGATAAATAAAACGACGTTTTTTTGCAAAGCCAATTCTTTAAAATGGCAGTTTTATTGTATAAAACTAAAATTTTAATATATTTTTGCAATCGTCTTTGGGCATTCTACGACAAAGTAGCTTTTTGTTACTTTTCTGTGGCTTTTTGATACTGTTTCATCAACCATTCCTTCTGTTCCGGAATTGTCATCTCACTGTTGTCGAGTGTGATGGCATCATCAGCCTTGCGCAAAGGAGAAGTCTCACGATGGGTGTCAATATAGTCACGCTCCTCTACGTTCTTCAGAATAGCCTCGAAGTCGGCAGGCATTCCTTTCTCCTTGAGTTCATCGAAACGGCGCTGTGCTCTTACCTGAGAGCTTGCCGTAACGAAGATCTTCAGTTCTGCGTTAGGGAAAACGGTGGTACCGATGTCACGGCCATCCATCACGATGCCCTTGTCTTCGCCCATTTTCTGCTGCTGGGCTACCAATGCCTCTCTTACGAATGGGATGGCTGCCACTGGACTTACGTGATTGGAAACCTCCAGCGAGCGGATCTCCTTTTCTACCAACTCACCGTTGAGGTAGCAGTCTGGGCGACCGGTTTCGGCGTTGAACTTGAAAGAAATGTGGATGTTTGGCATCTCAGCCTCTAACTCTGCTACCTTTACCTTGCCATCCTCATCGAAGAGCTGGTGGCGCAGGGCGTAGAGCGTAACTGAGCGATACATGGCACCTGTATCTACATACACATATCCGATTTCCTTGGCAAGATCCTTTGCCATGGTACTCTTTCCACAAGAAGAGTAACCGTCAATTGCTATTGTAATCTTCTTCATATCTTTAAATCTGAAAAGTTTATCTGTTCTATAATCTGTATTCAATAATCCGTATTCTATAATCTGTAGTCGATATTCAACAGCAGACTGTTGCTGCTGACATGGTATTTGCCGTAGGCGATGTTGAGATGGAAGCGCTCCAGATTGATACCGCCACCCAACGACCATCCGGCTCCATGACTGCTGGTCTCATCTTCTCCGTTTACGATTTTCATTTCATCGTGGCGGCGGAAGTTGTAGCCGGCTCCCACCCAGAGACTTTCGCCCAACAGCAGATCGGCACCTAATACCGCATGGTTTCTGAGTCCCTTATCCCAATGGTTCAGATTCACCAAGGTGGCTGAAACGCGGAAGGGAGTATTGATGAAGTGCTTGCTGACACCCACTTGTAGGTCGATCGGCATCTTCTCGTATTCTTCATCATAAGCCTTGAGCTGTCCACCCAGGTTTCTGGCTACTGCGGAAACCGACCACTCTTCTTCCGAATCGTAGTAGTTGAGTCCCAGATCCACTCCCATGGCGATGGAGTTGTAATCACCGATATACGAGGTGATGAATTTGGCGGTGATGCCACCCACGATGCGTTCGCTGAGCAGGTAGGAGAAAGTACCCGCCAGACAGATATCCTTAGCCGAGAATTCACCCATCTGGATGTTGTTCTCATCGGTCTGCTTCATCTTGCCATAATCCACATACTGCGCCGATACCGCCCACGAAGCCTTCTCTCCGGCGATGCGGTTGAATGAAGCTGATGCCATATTCACCCCCTTCATATAGTTCATGTAGTTGAAGTTGAGGGTACGGTCGTTCACCGACGCCAGCAGGGCTGGGTTATGGAAAGCAAGTGCCGCATCATCTTCTATCAAGGTGATGTTATCGCCTCCCAAGGCAGCTGCATGGGCACTGACGGGGAGTCGGAGGAAGTTATACCCCGTCTGACTCTCTTGAGCCCCCATTTTTGTCGCGAAAAGCGTCAATATAATGGAAAAAACAACTTTTTTCATTTAAAATATCTAATTCTTTGGCAAAGATACGGCTTTTTTGAGAAATAAGACGTAAATTTGCAATGTTTTCGTAGAAAATAACGAAAGAGAATGTAAAATATTGCAGTTTGGACCCCAAAAACGGGTGAACAAGTCTGCAAATAGTAGATAATAGATATTGTGGAAATAAAGAAATCAGATCGTGCACAGTTGGAGGACAAGCGGGTAACCTTTTTCCTGCTGGGACTCCTTATTGCCTTTACGCTTCTTTTTGTAGGATTGCAGTATTCCAGAAATCCGCAGGGAGATGACGACTGGGCAGAGAACTTTGAAGATCTTTCGCAAGATATGGAAATGTCAACTCCGCCCGACCAGAAAGATATGGTGAGTGCGGAGGCTATGGCGAAGGCACCTGCCTCGCAGGCTATCACCCAGGAGGTGAAACCTACCGAGCAGCAAATGGTCAAGAAGACACCGGAAAAGATCAGTACTACTACCAGCTCGCTGGTAATCGGTGATGGCTCGGGGGTAGTAGAAGGGGCTGACGTCAAGGAGGCGGCTCCTGAGACAGCGGTGGATCCGGCAGATACACAGGCTGAGGCTCCTATCAAGTTTACCGTGGTGCAGAAGATTCCGGAGTTTCCGGGAGGCTGGTCGGCATTTATGCAATGGCTCACCAAGAACCTGAAGTATCCGCAGGTGGCACAGAACAACAAGGTACAGGGCACGGTGGTGGTAACCTTCATCGTGAACAAGGATGGAAGCATCGCCAATACCAGGGTAAGTACCTCGGTGGATGCTGCCCTTGATGCTGAAGCGCTCCGCGTGATGAAGATGATGCCCAAATGGAAACCGGGTATGGACAAGAACAAGGTGTGCCGTACCATGATTGCCATTCCGGTGGTATTCCAGTTATAAAAGATTAAATAACGAAGTACCCAATTTCAAGACAGATTATAAATCAGATATTATAAATTAGAAATATGATAGATATGAAGACATCAGAAGAATTATTGGTAATGGTGAATGATTTCCTGGCAAATCTCCCATACAATCGTAAACCATTGTCGCTTTACGAACCGGTGAAGTACGTACTCTCTTTAGGTGGAAAGCGTATTCGCCCTGTTTTAATGCTCTTGGGATACAATCTCTTCAAGAATGATCCTGAGAAGATTCTGATGAATGCGATAGCTCTTGAGACCTATCACAACTATACGCTCTTGCACGACGACCTGATGGATAATGCTGACCTCCGTCGTGGTCATGAGACCGTACACAAGAAGTGGGATGCCAATACTGCTATCCTCTCTGGTGACAGTATGTTGGTGTTGGCTTACGAGAGAATGGCACAGTGCGACGATCAGCATCTTGCCAAGGTGATGAAGCTCTTTACTACTACAGCCCTTGAGATTGGAGAGGGACAGCAGTATGATATGGAGTTTGAGAACCGCAATGATGTGAAGGAAGAGGAGTATATCGAGATGATTCGCCTCAAGACCAGTGTGCTTCTGGCTTGTGCCCTGAAGATTGGTGCCATCCTGGCTGATGCTTCTGCTGAGGATGCTGACAATCTCTATAAGTTTGGCGAGCAGATCGGCTTGGCTTTCCAGCTGCAGGATGATTTCCTCGATGTATATGGTGATTCCAAGGTGTTCGGTAAGGCTATCGGTGGTGATATCACTTCCAACAAGAAGACTTTCATGCTCATCAATGCCTTCAACCATGCCAACGATGCCCAGCGTGCTGAACTCCAGAAATGGGTGGATGCCAAGGAATTCGACCGCAATGAGAAGGTAGCTGCTGTTACCCGTCTCTATAACGAGATCGGTATCGACAAGATGGCACAGGATAAGATTGCCTATTACTTCGAGCAGAGCAAGAAGTATCTTGATGCTGTGAATGTGCCTGCTGAGCGCAAGGAAGAGTTGGCGAAGTATGCACAGAAAATGATGAAGCGCCAGTACTAATCATCAAGTTTAAAGTGCAAAGTTCAATGTTCAAAGTAATAGATACGCATACTCATCTCGATGCAGAAGAGTTTGATGAGGATAGAGCGGAAGCTTTCGCTCGTGCCAGGGAAGCGGGGGTAGGCAAGGTGTTCTTGCCTGCCATCGACGTGAAGACCACGCACGCAGTCCTGGCATTGAGTCGGGAATATCCGGGTTATGCCTATCCGATGATCGGTTTGCATCCTGAAGAGGTGAAGGCAGACTGGAAGGAGCAGCTGGCTGAACTCAGGAAGATGCAGATTTCTGACTTTATCGCCATTGGCGAAATCGGACTGGATTATTACTGGAGTCGTGAGTTCGAGCACGAGCAGCTGGAGGCATTCGAGGAACAGGTGAAATGGTCTATAGAAACCCGACTTCCCCTGATGATTCATTGCCGCAAGGCACAGAACGAGATGGTGCACTTGCTCCGTCAGTATCAGAAAGAACTGCCTGGTGGCGTGTTCCACTGCTTCACCGGCAATCAGAAGGAGGCTGAAGAGCTTCTCTCTTTCGATAACTTCGTGCTGGGTATCGGCGGTGTTTCTACTTTCAAGAGCAGTCATCTCAGAGAAGACCTTCCAGCTGCGGTTCCGATGAATCGCATCATCCTGGAGACCGATAGTCCTTATATGGCTCCCGTGCCTTATCGTGGCAAGCGCAATGAAAGCGCTTTCGTGATAGAAGTGCTCAAGACTCTGGCGAAAGCATACGGAGTGAGTGAGGAGGAATTCGCAGAACAGACGAATAAGAATGTAGAAAGCGTCTTTCAGCTGAATTAAATCAGAAAAGCGTCTTTCCCCTATGAAATAATAAAAATTATAAGCTTAATATTAAAACCAAACTATTCATTATGACTAGAAAAATGATTTTGGCTGCTATGTTGATGGCAGCTTTTGCACAGGGCACTCAGGCACAAGACCTGAGCGGCCAGCGTTCTGAAAAGCAGGACGTGCACATGATTCCTGGTAAGAAACTGGATCATCACGGACTCATCGTAAGTCCTACACCACATCTCCTGAATGTGGATGCTGCTAACCGACTCGACCTGCAGAAGGGTGTCAAGGTGATTGACAAGAAAGGTAAGTTTGCTGATGATGTGAAATTCCTGACCGCTAACGCCAAGGGCATTCGCCTGACCATCGATTTCGGTGAGAAGCTTGCTGCTAAGGCTGGCGTAAAACCTGTATCGGGTGCTTACAGCCTGAAGGCTGATGCCAAGGGTATCCAGATTGTGGGATACGATGAGCGTGGCGCTTTCTATGGCTTGCAGACCTTGCGCCAGATTGTAAACAGCGAGATGGCAAAGGGCCAGATGCCTTATACCACTTGCAACGACTACCCTGATCTTCCAAACCGTGGTGTGGTAGAGGGCTTCTATGGTGAGCCTTGGTCTCATCAGGTGCGTCTTTCCCTCATCGATTATTATGGAAAGAACAAGATGAACACCTATCTCTATGGTCCAAAGGATGATCCTTATCACAGCTGCCCTAACTGGCGCTTGCCTTATCCTGAGAAAGAGGCTAAGAACATCAGCGAACTCGTACAGGCTTGTCGTCGCAACCGTGTAGATTTCGTATGGGCTATCCATCCGGGACAGGATATCAAGTGGAACGAGGAAGACTATCAGAACCTGGTTCATAAGCTTGACTTGATGTACGACCTCGGTGTGCGTTCTTTCGCTATCTTCTTTGATGATATTTCCGGCGAGGGTGCCAACCCAGTGAAGCAGTCTGAACTCTTGAACCGCCTGGCTAAGGAGTTTGTGAAGGCTAAGGGCGATGTTACACCGCTCGTGATGTGTCCTACCGATTATACCCGTCTCTGGGCGAATCCAAAACCAACCGGTTCTCTGGCTATCTTCGGTAATACCCTCGATCCATCTATCAATGTATTTTGGACAGGTGATGTGGTATGTAGCGACTTGACCCGCGAGACTCTCGACTGGGTGAACTCCCGAATCAAGCGTCCTGCTTACTACTGGTGGAACTTCCCAGTAACTGATTATGCACGCCATATCATCATGCAGGGTCCTACCTACGGTTTGCAGACCGACCTGACCAACAAGGATCTCTGTGGTTTCGTAAGCAACCCAATGGAGCATGGTGAGGCTTCCAAGCTGGCTCTCTACGGTGTAGCTGACTATGCATGGAATATCGCCAACTATAATCCGCTCGACAACTGGGAGCGTGGCCTGGTAGATCTGACTCCAGAGGCACACGATGCTTATCGCACCTTCGCCATGCACTCATGCGATACAGAAACCGGTTATCGCCGTATCGAATCATGGGAAACCAAGAGCTTCCGCATCGACAATTTTACAGATGCAGAGTTCAATGCTTTGCAGAAGGAATTTGAAAAGGTGAAGAATGCACCTGCTCAGATGGAGGCAAACTGCAAGAACGCCTTGTTGATGAAGGAACTCCGTCCTTGGTTGACTGAGTTTGGCAAATTGGGTAACCGTGGTCTGAAGACCATGCAGCTCATCAAGGAGTACAAGGCTGGTAATGACCAGGCATTCTGGGATGGCTATGTCAACAACCGTATGAGCAAGGAAGATGTGGCTGCTTACGAGAAGCATAAGTCGGGAACCATGGTATTGCAGCCATTCTATGAGCAGTCTATGGATGATATGGCTTCTGGCTTCTTCAAGAAGTTGACTGGCAAGGTGCCTGCTTTCTATAAGGGTATCGGTACTTATGCTACCTTGAGAACTACCCAGAGTAAGGCGATGTTTGACAATGATTCTACTACCTATTATACATCTGGTAATAGTCAGAACACTGGCGACTGGATTGGTGCTGACTTAGGTTGTGTTCGTTCTGTTTCTGAGGTAAGAATCCTTCAGGGACGTAACTCTGTAGATGATGTGGATTACTTCGACAATACAGTTTTGGAGTATTCTCTTGACAAGAAGGAGTGGAAGGCGCTTACCGGTGAGTTGAAGAAGCAGTATATCATCAACTGGAAGACCGATTCTCCTGTTGAGGCTCGTTATATCCGCATCAAGAAGTTGAAGTCTGACAAGCGCAACTGGGCTGCAGTCCGTACTTTCGAGGTGAACCCAACTACCCCAGATCGTTTGAGCTTCCCTGTTGAGGCAGGCAATCTGCAGGCAGCGATGTATGGTTTCGATGAGAATCCTTGCACCTCATTCACCAACGAGGGCATCCTTACCATGGGTGTAGAAAAGGATGTAAAGGGTTACACCCTGCTGTTGAAGTTGGCTCCAGGCAAATCATTGGTATGTCGTCAGCTGAATGCCAAGGGCAAGGTATTGGCAACAACCAACATCGACCAGTCATTCTGCAAGATAGATTTGGTGAAGAAGGCAGCGAAGGTTCAGCTGGATGGTTCAGCCGAAATCTTCGAGATTATTCCTGAGAAGTAAAGGACAGAACTTTCGCAAGTGGGGAAGTCCGCTAGGCAGGGGATAACAAGTTCTTTATTCCCGCTAGGCGTCTCGCCGGATTTGCAATCCGGCGTTAAAAAATGTCCTAACCTATTTAGCCTCTGCGGATTTGCAATCCGCAGCAAAGGAGTATGCTTTTCCTTTTGTTGGGGGGATTACAAATCCCCCGGTTTTAATAGGTCGAACCTTTTTTTACGGCGGATTTCAAATCCGCCGGGACGCCTAGCGGGTTTACGTTCTTGGAAACACTCTCGGCTTTGGTGTGGCTATAAAAAAGATATGCCCTCTTGCTTCACAGCAAAAGGGCATACGCTTAGTTTTCATTTATAGAATAGTGTAAGTCAATAAATGAACCAAATTTAAAAACTTAATCTTATAAACCTAATCTTACTATAAGCCTATTCTAAAACTCATTATTGTGATAAATAGTTATTCTGTCCATCCTGGGTTCTGGGTCAGGTTCTTGTTCAAAGCCAACTGGTCGATTGGCAATGGATACAACCAGCGGCGATCGTTGTCTGACCACTTGCGACCTGCAGCATCGTCATAGCTCTCTGCGTAGATGCGGAGATAGGTCTTGCCGTTATATACTCTAGTGTTGCTGCTATCGAAGGCGTAGATCTCGTTGTACTGCTCCTTCACCTTGTCGGTAACACGGATACCCAAAGTAGTAAGCGGATTCTCCAACAACTTCATCGCATTCCAGCGCTTCAAGTCGTCCATACGGAAACCTTCACCAACCAACTCAATACGGCGCTCACGACGAATCTCGTAAAGCAGGTTAGAAAGCTGATAACCATAGTCGATAGGCTTCTGGTCGGCAACAGGGTTCACGGTGAGGTGAGCCATGCCTACACGGTCGCGGAGCTGGTTGATGGTCTTGTCAAGAACATCCTGGGTACATGTACCCAACTCGGCATTAGCCTCGGCATTGATGAGCAATACCTCTGCATAGCGGTAGATGAACCAGTCGTAAGAGGTGTTGCGAGCCTGCCACTGAGTCTCGTCGGCAGAGTGGAACTTGGTACATGGATAACCTGTTACACCACCAGAAACTGAGCAGTCTGGCATCTTGTTCTGCACCTGCTTGTTGTTGCGGAGCCAGAATGGCTTGTGGTTGTTGTCGATGAGCTGATAGAGACGTGGGTCACGGTTGGCAATTTCTGTTTCCAACTCTTCGTCACCCTGGTAGCCTGAACCCTGGTTGTAGATAGGAGTACCATCCTTCATCAGGAACGACTCGATGAAGTCCTTGCTCAATCCCATACCATTGCCACCAGCCTGACGGCCAGTCTCGTGGGTAAGGACACCTGTCTCATAGAAGCGAACCATGATAGCCTCCTTGTTGTCAGAAAGGTCTTCCTGAACAAACTGGTTGGCATAGCTGAGTGGATAACCCTCGTATGACTTGGTGCCGGCACCAGCGTCAGTACCCTTTACGATTTCATACTTACCGCTGTTGATGATCTCATCAGTCAGCTGCTTAGCCTTTGTAATCAAGCCTTCAGCTGTCAAGCCCTCAGAACCAGCCTCGTGGTGATACTTCATATAAGTACCGTAGTAGAGACAAACGCGAGCCAACTGGGTGCGGGCTGCATCCTTGTGCAGACGACCCTTTTCTGCCATAGTCTTCTCTGGGAGCCACTGGATAGCGAACTCCAAGTCCTCGATTATCTTCTTCAATACGAAGTTGCGTGGATCACGACCCTTGAAGAGCTCTGCCTCATCACCTGTCTGGAGGTCAGACTCATACCAAGGCACATCACCGAAGTTACGGATCTTGCTATAGTAATCCTGTGCTCTGAAGAAACGAACCTCAGCTACATACTTGTTGATTTCAGCCTCAGAGCCAGAAGCAGTCTGATAACGCTTCAGGAAGTAGTTGCAGCTACGCACGTTGCCCCAGTCCCAGCCACCGCCTGATGTTGGAACGGTGTAGTTGTTGAACAGATAACCGCTTGGGCTATTGGTTACAAAGTTATCACTCTCGCCATCAAGAGTAGAAGAAGGACCAGCCAGCATATTGCTGTAGATACCATTGGCGTACATCTTGAGGTCGTTGGCGCTCTTCCAGTATGATTTATCTGTAAATGAGTCTTGTGGGCTCAAATCGGTATAGTTGCAAGATGCAAGTGTCATACCGGCCATCATACTCAAAATGAATATATTTTTAATTTTCATTGTCTGTCTATTTAAGCATTAATAATACACACTTTCCTAACTCTCAAACATTATAATGTTAAGTTCATACCAACAGAGATCTTCTTATTGATAGGGTAAGTCATGTTACCAAGTGTTTCAGGGTCAGCAAACTTCACCTTCATAGGAGTCAATGTCAGGAGGTTTTCACCCTGTACAAAAACTCTCAAGCGAGCAATACCTACCTTCTTCAACAAGCTAGATGGAACAGTATAACCCAATGTAACGTTCTTCAAACGCAAGTATGCTGCGTTCAGCATATAGCGTGAAGAGATGTTGTGGTTGCTTCCGTTTACACTGTAGTGATGGAGTTTTGGGAAATAAGCATCACGATTATCCTCTGTCCAGTAGTCGAGAGAGGTGGTCTGTGGAGTACACCACTCGTCTGTGAAGCCCCAGAACTGGGCACCACCCCAACCACCGAAGTAGTCGCGCTTGCCGATACCCTGCCAGAACATCTCGAAGTCGAAGCCCTTGTAGTCGGCACCTGCTGTGATACCGTATGCATAGCGAGGAGTTGAGTTACCGAGAATCTTGCGGTCACCTGGCTTATCTACTGTGCCTTCGCCCCAAGTTACCTTCTTGTCACCGTCGAGGTCTTCAAACTTCACGTCACCTGCACTCCAGTGGCCGCCGTTGATAGCCTTCTGATCCCAGCTGGCTGCTTCCTCGTCGCTCTGGAAGAGTCCGTTAGATACCAAACCCCAGATTTCGCCAATCTTCTCACCTACGTAGTGGTCACCGAGGAGGCGTGCATCGTTAGAGTATTTGGTGATTTCAGACTGGTAGTCAGACAATACACCCTTGATGTGATAGCCCAAACCGCAGCTCAAGCGATCGCTCCACTCTACAGAAACTTCCCAACCAGTGGTCTTCATGTTGGCAGCGTTGCTTCTTGGCACGCCAGTACCGAGTACTGAAGGAAGAGTTGCACCCTTGGTCAACATATCTTTGGTGTCACGACGATACCAGTCGAAAGATGCACTCAAGCGGTTGTTGAGCCATGTACCATCGATACCGAGGTCGAGCTGGTTAACAGTTTCCCATGTAAATGAGCTACTTACCAAGCCAGGAGCGTAAACTGCTACTGGAAGTGAGCCGCCGAGCAATACACCAGCCTTGGTGCTTACACCGTAGGTAGCCAGATAAGGGAAGTTACCAGATACGTTCTGGTTACCGAGAGAACCGTAAGATCCGCGGATCTTCAAGTTGTCCCACCAGCTGCGCAATGGCTCGAAGAACTTTTCCTCTGATACACGCCAAGCGATAGAGCCTGAAGGGAAGAACGCATAGCGGTTACCCTTAGCGAACTTAGAAGAACCATCCTCACGACCGTTGAACTCGAAGAGGTATCTGCCCATGAAGTCGTAGTTGAAACGGAAGAAGAGACCATTGGTTGCCCACATGCTCTCGCTACCGCTGGTAGAAGTATCACCGTATGCGAGGTTGATCTGTGGAGTATCGTTGTCGATGAGGTTCTTGCGACCTACCCAGTGATACTTGTTGTGCTTCTTCTCCTGGTTGTAACCTACGAGAACCTTGAAGTTATGCTTCTCTGCCAAAGACAGTGAGTACTCTGCAAATACGTTGAATGCCTGATAGTAGTCATCGTAGTTAGATACGGTGATACTGCTTGGGTTGGTCCAAGGATAGTAGTTCTCTGTACCTGGAACGGCTGTATAGTCGTAGAAGTTACGTACGTGCTCGTTAGCGTTTCTGCCGTAGAAGTTCCATGTATAGTCAGCATTGATGACGAGACCCTTGATAGGAGTGATGCGTACGGCACCAGTCATCCACAAGTCGTTCTGGCGATACTTGGCGTTACCACCCTGCTCCATGATAGCGATAGGGTTGGTGTAGCTACCCTGACCTGCATAGTGTCCATCAGGATGCTTTACTGGCATCAATGGGCTCAAGTCGTTCTTCATCATACCTGAGTATGCGCTCAAACCTGAGTAAGCAGTAGGGTTCATCGCTGTAGTACCACCGGTAGGGTGAAGCTCTGATGTATAAGTATGAGTAATCTTGGCGCTTACATTCAACCACTTGGTAATGTTGGAAGAGATGTTTACGTTAGCGTTGTACTTCTTGTACTTATCGTCGCCAGCGGTCAAGATACCCTTCTGGTCGTTCATACCGAGAGATGCATAGTAGGTAGTACGGTCGTTACCGCCGCTGATGCTGGCATTGTAGATCTGAGAGAATGAAGTCTTGTAAAGCTCATTCCACCAGTCGGTATTGCCGCAATAGCCATACTTAGCCTTGTCGTATGCCTCGTCGAAGAATACAGGATCCTTACGGGTTCCGTTGAAGTATTCCTCTGTATATTTATAAACCTGATCCTTGAAGTATCGGCCAGAACCACCGTCATTCTTGTTAGCCTCATCCATCATCTTGAGGTACTGCATGGAATTAACGTTGTGGTATGACTTGGCAGGACTCTGCCAGTAGCCTGTAGCGTTGAAAGAGATGGTTGGCTTGTCGCTCTTGCGACCCTTCTTGGTAGTAATGAGGATTACACCGTATGCTGCACGTGCACCATAGATGGCTGCAGAAGAAGCATCCTTCAATACAGAGATAGACTCAACGTCTTCTGGATTCACGAGGTTGGCATCCATCTGAACGTTATCAACCAATACCAATGGGCTACCGCCGTTCAAAGACGTGTTACCACGGATATTGTAGCTAGAGCTGGCACCAGGAGCACCACCACTGTTCATAGATACGTTCAAGTTAGGAACAACACCCTGGAGACCCTGTCCGATGTTGGTGATAGGACGGTTTTCCAATACCTTACCATCCACGTTGGCAACAGCACCAGAGAGGTTTACCTTCTTCTGTGTACCATAACCTACGACAACGACTTCTTCCAGACCGTGAGTATCCTCAGCAAGAGTAACGTCGAGGCTTTTTCCGTCCCACTTGATTTCACTGTTCACGCAACCAATATAAGAGATAACGATTGTTGTACCCTTGCTTACACCAGAAAGGGTAAAATTGCCGTCCAAATCGGTAACGGTAGCATTCTTGGTACCTTTCACTGATACAGAAGCACCAATAATAGGTTCACCGGTAGCATCCTTTACCACACCCTTACAAACAGCACCTTGCTGTGCAATCATTGCTGCACCCAATGTGTTTGAGGTAGAAACAGTACTCGCATTGGCGCCACCTACTAAGATTGTAGATAATAATAGGGTCATGCCAAACTGACTTTTTTTGCTCATAATTGTTTGGTTTTAATTGTTATATTATGTAGTTTTATAGAGATAATCAGATTCTTAATTATATAATTGTCTGACTAAGTGTATATATATTGATTCAATTAATGATTCTTATTGCTTAGGCTTATTTATTTTAATAACCGGTTGCAAATTTACGATATTTTTTAGTAAGTTGTTCTAAAATATAGTTAATAAATACTAAAGGGACGAAAAAACATATAAAACTTGCTTTCTCGTCCCCCCTTATCCTTATTTAATATAGATTCTTACCTTATTTAATATAGATTCTTTCTTCTTTCCGGTAGAAATCAGCCGAAAAAGCTGTAGCCCCAGATGGCCTGCATCATCCTGGCACAGAGCGAGGAGAAATTCTGATAGAGCTTAGGCGACCATTTCGTCATACCATACAGCTCCTTTTTCTCCAGAAACATCTCCTCGGTCCATTCGGTATAATCGTACTCATTGAAGTAGCGGGAGTAATCGCTCAGATTGTCTGCCGTAAAGCGGAGACGGGGATCGATGTAGCCAAACCATTCGGCACTCATCATCTGATGGGCAAAGGTGGCGAAGGTGCTCTCATGCTTGATCAGGTTGAGATGCTTCAGCACGCTCCATACACAGAACCACTGGTTTTTCCGGGTAATCAGATTCACCATCTTGGAGATGGATTTCTTCAACTCCTCCAGATCCACCGAACGGCCCTTCACCGTAAGATAGAATACCTCATTATGAAGCGACTGCTCGAATTCCTCCGGAAATTCTATGGCACGGATGCGCTGCGTGATGATCTGGTATTTAGCCACAGCATCCACGAGTTTCAGGAATTCCTCGTTCGTGAAATTCACTTTTATCAGCGAAGCACCCAGCTGGCTCACATCATCTGCACTATTGAGAAACAGCAGGAGCAGATTCTGGGGCACCAGATGCTTCAACTCCCTTCTCGCCTGGAGCCATTGGTCCACGTTGAGCGGTTTGCCATCGTTGTCGTACTGCAGATTGGAGAAATACAGTTCCAGCTTTTCGCTGCTGTCCTTTTCTGAGATGTATTTCTGTATCGCCCATTCCGTTAATCGAGCCGCTTCCTCGGGTGTCATTTCTGAATCTGTAACGTGGCAGACTCTGCGGAAATGCAGCACCAGATAGCTGGCGAGGCAATAGAGGCGGATGAGATACCACAGACGTTCCTCGTATCTCACCCCCGGGAACTTCGTGATTTTATGATATTTCTGAATCATTTTCTCCGTATTCTGGATATCTCCCACTACCAGCTGTATCGATTCCTGGCTCATGCCATCCATCAGCAGCAGGTCGTGCAGCTTAGGCAGGAGCGTACTGATTTCTGAGGAGAACATCGGGGAAGAATGTCCTTCTACTTTCTTGCCAGCCTTGACCAGGGCTAGGACTTTTTTCATGAATTTGGTAAACTGGGTGGTGATGATGAGTTCGAAGGAGGTGAAATACGTTTCGTTCTGCTCCTTGCGATGATGGGAAACATCGGTATGCTGCAAGGCGAGGTCCTGGTCTGCCAGATAGCAGAGTCGGGCTGCCTTGGTACACAGGGAGTGGATGTCGAAGGTCATCTCCTGCGAGCTGTAATCTTCCCATCCGTCCATCAACACCTTGAGCATCATTGTAAAATGGTCGAGTTGACGATCGAAAACCTCGTAGCTGAATGCGGGGACTTGTTTATCTTGCTGAGTCTGTAGCATATTTCTAGTTTTATCGTGAATAGTTTGCGAAACGAAGTTCCGTAATCAATCTGCAAATTTACGTTTTTCCATCATTATCACCAAATGTTTTCCCGTAAAACTGAAGAAATCCGCCCGATTTTCCCACGCCTTTTCCCATAGACCCTTGGGATTTTTCCCAAATGGAGCGGAATGGGCGTGGGAAAGGCGGGAAAATTTGGAAAACGACCCTCCTATTGTGTATCTTTGCACCCGGAGTTGAGAAGACTGGATAGAAGATTCAGGCAGCGGGTGGATAGAAAGCTACTTTCAAAAACACCCTTCACCCACCCTTCACCACCCTTCACCCACTTCAAATTTGAGGGTGAATCACACATTAATTAATAATTTTAAAACCATGATTATGGAAACAAAAAGTAATTTGAAGTCATCTATGATGGCAGGTAATCAATCAGCAATCTACCAGGTAGAGAGCTTTCTGGAGGAGTTTTACCTCTTCCGCAGAAATGTTTTGAACGGAAAGACCGAGTTCTTCTGCATCAAGCCAGAGGAGAAGAACTGGAAGGTGCTTACAGCTGAGGCTTTCAACTCCATCGTTCGCTGCGCCAAGAAATTGGGAATCGGCGAGAAGAAGTCGCCAAGACAGGACATCGAGGAGTATATCAAGTCGGATGCCGTTCCCGTCTTCGACCCTATCCAGGAATACATGAACAAGTTGCCGAAATGGGATGGCAAGAACCATGTGGCTGCTCTTTTCGGCAGAATTCCGGGGTTGACCAGCGAACAGCTTGGCTGGTGCGCCACCTGGTTCCGTTCGGCAGTAGCCCATTGGCTGCAGATGGATATGCTGCACGGTAATGAAGCCGTACCGGTGCTTATCGGACAGCAGGGTTGCGGAAAAAGTACCTTCGCCGTCCGACTGCTGCCCGAGGAACTTCGCCAGTATTTCCTCGACCACATCAACTTCGGCAACAAGTTTGATTCAGAAATGGCGCTCACCCATAATCTTCTGGTGAACATTGATGAGCTTGCCAATATCACCGTAGCCCAGCAGGGCAAGCTGAAGCAGACGCTTTCGAAGGTAAAGGTGAATGGTCGCCCTATCTTCGGAAAGAGTCAGGCAGACCGCAGAAGATACGCCTCTTTTCTGGCAACCACCAACGATGAGCATCCTCTCTGCGACCCGACGGGAAGTCGCCGTTACCTCTGTCTTCGAGTTCCCGATGGGGAGTTTATAGACAACAGTTCGGTCATCAATTATGACCAGCTCTATGCACAAATGATGTATGAGCTTCGGGATAAGCAGACCCCTTATTGGTTCACCAATGATGAGGTGGCACGCATCCAGGAATTCAACCAGCCCTTCTTCAAGGTGGATGATCTGGAGACCATGATCAGCTACTGTTTCCGAATGCCGGCAGAGGAAGAGGAGGGTAAATGGATGGTGAGTTCCGAGGTTTTCGACGTGCTTCATCTGCAATATCCTATGCTGGTGGGAAGTTTGAGCACGAAGATCAAGATTGGTCAAGCCCTCAAGTTTATGGGATGCAAGAGCAAGCATACCAAACACGGACAGGCCTATCAGCTCCTTGCTCTATCTGCCTGAGAAGTATTCTCCTGGAGCCGTTTTTCTCGAAAAGGTGAAGGGTGGGTGAAGGGTGGTGAAGGGTTGAGCCACCCCTTCACCTCTCGCAACCCTAGTGTTTATCGGGGTTTCAGGCGAAAAGGTGAAGGGTGAAGGGTAAAATGGAGAGTAAGGTTTTTCTATCTCCCGACGTATCGTTTTGTGCCTGGCAATGGCAAGATATTGCCCTGGTAAAGGGCAATATTGTGCCGTAGTGAGGCAATAATCGAAAGGAGCCGCTTTACCACCCGTCAGGACTATCATGACGACCTCTCAGAGACGTTCCGACATCTCGTAAGTATTATCTTTACTTTATTATATGATAGACTATAGAATAACTTTTAAAACATCACGCAAATATGAACAAGTACATTCCTTACAACATTACATGCCCATTGGCATCCTGCAGCCGTAGCAACACCTGTGCCCGCTACGCCAATTATCAGAAGGCAAAGGCTGAAGAGGCTTCCTTCATGGTCTTGAATACCGATCTTCTCCAGGTAGAGGGAGAGGGTTGTCCTTACCATCTCGTTTCCGAACGTCAGCGCTGGGCAAGAGGTTTCATCCGTCTCTGCAAATCCATCCCATCGGGCAATGCCAAATATCTGAACGTATATACGCCATTCACCCAGCGCCGTTTCTACAAGGCAAAGAATGGCGAGTTTCCTCTCAATCCTCAGATGCAGGCAGAACTCCTGGAGATTTTCAAGGAAAAAGGTGCCGACCTCAGTCTGGGATTCGACAGCTACGAGGAGCAGGATGTGTTGGTAGAGAAGTAAGCGCAGATTATTTGTTTGACTGCTGGATTAAAAAGTTATTTTGCCAAATCTGTGTTGAAAAACTGTGATTTGGCAAAATAGTAGAGAGAAAATTTGGCTAAGTCACTATAGAATAGTATCTTTGGGCATCCAGCCGGATTTGATTCCCGCCCCCGCTAGGCGTTCCGCCGGGACGCCTATCGGGAGACTTTCTTTTTTGTTTGTCACCATAATGCGACTTTGCCAATACCTGCCATTTCAAAGCTGGCAGAGATTCCCATTGCTCTAAAAACTTTGGCTATGGTAGCAAATGTGATATTGTTTCCTTTTTCTATTCTAGAAACTTGTGATTTCTTTACTCCAATTAGTGCTCCAAGTTCCTCTTGAGTCAGATTCTTCGATTGGCGTGCTTTTTTGATAGCTTCTCCCATCAGAAAAGCATTCATGTCTGATTCATATTGATTACGCAATGGTGTACCTTCCTTACCGAGTACTTTATCTAAAGCTTCGTCTTCTGTGTAAAATTTCGTTGTTGCCATTATCTTTTGTTCTTTTCGTTAAAATATTCTCGCCTAATAGACTCTGCCTTTTGAATTTCTTTCGACGGAGTCTTTTGCGTCTTTTTGATTATACCATGGGTTGTAATAACCAATGTATCTGCTTCTGTATCCCAAAAGGCAAAGACTCTATAAATAGAACCATTGTATTTAGTCCTAAATTCCCAAATGTCACTGCCTTTTAGTTTTTTAAAAAGCTCTGTATCTACAACATATTTGCTCTTGTTGATGTTAAATATGATTTTCTCTTTTACTTTATTTTCTAAAGAATTGAGAAATTCAATAACTTCATTAGAGTATATGATTTTAAATTTCGGTCGCTCAAACATATTCTCTTTTTTTATATAATGCAAAAATACAGATTAGTTAGCATATATGTAAACATACACACTTTTTTTTATTCTTTATTAACTATAATTCGCAAGTCTGGGGTTTGACAGCTACGAGGAGCAGGATGTGCTGGTAGAGAAGTAAGCGCAGAATAATCTGCGTGTTTTTGAAGGTGAACTTTATATAATGAAAGTGTATCGGAGGATATTTTTCTAACCTAAAACTAACAAATTATTAACCTGATATTTTCAAAAGTAAGAGTAATTTTGTACACAGAATATTTTTCGTGTTATGTTTTATAATTAAATATTGTTTGTCATGAATACAAAAGGATTAAAAGTGAAAGCGAATATAAAGAAACACTTTGTTTGTGGGGGAGTAATACTGTTGTGTTATGTTTATCTTCTTACTCATGAAATAAGTGATGCTGAGATTTATGGATTTTGGGCTGGTCTATGGCAAGGGGGTATTTTTCTACCAAAATTCATCATCTCTTTATTTTTAGATAACGTAAAATTTATTGCTAAAAATAGAACTTTAGGATACGACATAGCTTTTTTCTTCGTAAATATCGTTTCTTTATTCTACTTTGTAGCGGTAATCATTAAATCAAGAAGGGAGAAGCTTTGATGCTTCTCCCTTCTTGATTTAATGATGCTTTGTTTGATTATCCACACTCTGCCAACCTTTTTGGAAATCTTTCAACGAAAGATTTCAGTCGTACAGGTCAAAGTACTTTGCTATTTTTATAGCAAGCAAAAGTATTATGTATGAGAATAGACAACATACAACATTTATCACTAGGCAAGCCCATGCACCCCATTTGGGAGTGAAAATGAAGATGCTACAAATTAGTGCTGATACTAACAATAGGTTCAACCAATTCTCTTTACTACAAAAAGCCTTGACAAAACTATAGGCAATAGGCAAATAGAAAAAAGATTCTATGGCTCTATTTGTGATTGTATTTTCATTAAATATGTTTGATAAAATGATAGAAACAATCAATAATGTTAAGCCGATTAAAAAATTATACTTTTTCATTGTTTTGTTATTTATTATTTTCGATTGCAAAGGTACAAAGTTTTAAAAACGTTAAATGTTAGTTGTATGTTAGATTTTATTTGTACTTTTGCACAATATGAAAGTTAATGGATATAAAAATCTTACAATTGCTACTATATTTGCAGTATTTTTATTGCAAGCCATATGGTTGTATAATTCTTTTAGTGTTGCTGTAAATAAGTTAACAGCAGATGTAAATGATTTCTTTATTCAATGTCTCTTTGAGGAGTTAGACAGCAGATTTACGAATATACCCCCAGATACTCAAATTCAAGGTTCTAATAAATCGAATCCCAAATACGATAATTATGAATACATTAATAATGGCATATACAATTTATGCCATAAGGATGTTGATTTTCAACAATTAGCAAAGATACTTAATAAAAATATCAAGCAAAGTAAGATGCCTAATACCTATGTACTATATAAAGTAACTGGCAAGAGCAAAATGATAGTCTATAAAGATAAAAGTTTTCATACCAATTTGATAGGGGCTATAAAATCTGAAATTATCCCAACAAGGATAAATGGTGCACAAGGCATTCAAATAGAATTTGTAAACCCTTTTGCTTTGTATTTTCATGAACTAGGACTTCTCGTTTTAATCAGTTTCATTCTTTGTTTTTTGGCATTTGTATGCGTTATGAAACAAGTAGTAATTATTCGAACCCAAGAAGAAAATGCAAGAATACAAAAGGATTTTAGTTATGCAATGATACATGATATGAAAACTCCATTGGCAACTATTAGTATGGGTATTAATGCACTTACCGTTCCTACTGTTGGAGAAAATAAACAGTTGAGAACAAAATATCTAACAGTTATAAGAAATGAGAATAAACATTTATATCAATTAATAAACAGAATCCTTACTATTTCTAAGTTCGAATCTGGCAAACTTATGCTAAATAAGACGATTTTTAACTTAGAACAGCTCTTAAAAAATATAGAAGGTAATTTTGAAGTACACACAAAAAAAGAAGTTACATTCAAAAATTTTATAAATGAATTGCTGGTGTTTGCTGATAAAGAATATTTAGGTGAAGTTTTTTATAATCTAATAGATAACTCTATAAAATATTCAAGTAATTCTGTCCATATTGAAATATTTTCTTACAGAGTAGAAAAAGGAGTAAATATTCGTGTGAAAGATAATGGTATAGGTATATCCAAAGAAGACCAACAGATTATCTTTGATAAATTTGAGCGAGCTTCCGCCTCAAAACGTACATTCTCTAAAGGAGGAGCTCCAGGATTTGGATTAGGTTTAAACTATGTACTTCATGTTATAGAAGCTCATGGTGGTATGGTTTCAGTAGATAGCGAACTCGGTAAATATACCGAGTTCACAATATTCTTACCTGATCAGAATGATAGTTATGGGAAGACGAAGAAGGATTAGATGGATTCTATCAATGAAAAGCCAACCCCACGTGTAGTTTCTATCTGGACGAAAGGGTCTATTTGCAGGTATTTACGAAGGCTCGTTATGATAACATCTAGACGCCGGGCAAGATAGAAATCTTTCTCAATACTTCCCCAAAGCGTGTTTTGTATAATCTCTCGTTTGATGATCATATTTTTATTCTTGGCAAGCAGCTCCAAGGTCTTGGTTTCTTGTTTGTTCAGTTTTAAACAGATGATTCCATCTTCGTCTTTTATGCAAGAATGTTCTGGGTCTAAGGTATGCTTGCCAATCTTAATGCAATTTGAAACATTACGCCTCATTAGACCTCCTTTGAGTTTCAGTAGAGCCTTGATGTGACAATCAAGTTCCTCAGGAACAAATGGTTTCTTGATATATTCATCTACCCCGGCTTCGTATCCTTCTTTCAGTTTGGATGGTGCTGTAAAGTTAGTCGTGAACATAATGATGGTTTCACCATCCAGTTCGCGAATATACTTTACCATATCAATGCCGTTCATGATAGGCATATCAATATCTGAAATGATAACATCTGGCTTGAATGATTCCCATGCCTTGATACCATCTTTACCATTGCTTGCGGTTACGATTTCATAACCGCCAACAATATCTTCTAACGTGTTTTTCTCCATAAAGGCAAGATTCTTATCATCTTCCACTAGGAGTAATTTTATGTCTGCCATAGTTGTTTGCAATTTTATTCTTAGCACAAAGATACATAATTATTTTTAATTATGATCATTTATACTTAGAATTTTTTGCATGGATACAAAATAAATGTCTTGTTTGCAATTGTTACAGTAACGCAAACGAAAACTTATCCAAACTACATTTTCAATGTTGTCTCTTTCTTAAAATCTTTTTAAGACAACAGGAACACCACATAATTATAAATGATAATCCACAGATTGCAAGGGATGGAATCATTATTTCTTTTATAGTTGTAAAAGTCTTTGCTCTAATGAAAAGAGTATAGGTACTCATCAGTGCAAAGGATAAGAGTATCCAATTAACTGTTCTATGTTTTTTATAGAAAAAAGTACATATGCTTGCAAGTGTGGCTGAACAATATATGATAGCTAAGTCTTTCGAAAATCCTATGACAATGCATGAGAATACTATCATGCTCAATGTATAGCTGAGTAGAACAATTTTTTTCAGGACTGTTCTTGGGTTTGATTTATTCATATTTTTATTTTTTATTATTCGAGTGCAAATATAGTGTATTTTTGCAAAACCGAGTGTAAGTTTATAGTTAGATTTATGTTAAATTATCGAGTTAAAACAGTCTTGATTAACAAAAAAGTCAAGCTTGAGGCTTTATCGCCTAAGTCTAACCTTATTTCTATTTATCTACGAAATAGTTATTATCAATATTGTACATATCCAGCAAAGATAAGCAAAATAACATTAAAAGTAACTACTCATATCCATGGGGTGCTTCAATGGGTGCAGAGGTAAAAGAGTTGTTACAAGCGCAGAGTAATCTGCGTGTTTTTTGACAATCTTACTGTGAATTAAGAAATATGCACTGGATAGAGTGCAATTTTCGTTAAAAAGTGCACTGAACTCAGTGCACTTTCGCTATTTATTCGTATATTTGCAGCAAAGAACAACTACCAAGAAAAGACTCACTGTACAGGCAGAAGATTTGTTCGGTTTCTCTTTGCATATAATTTAAATGAATATCGTATGAAACAGGTAGAAGAAAGATACATTAGCTTGTTGACTGATTTCGGTTTCGACCGCCTTTTCGAGGAGGCCGAGATTGCCAAGTTCACGCCTCAGGAGGTAAGGGAGTATGAAGCAAGTAAGAAGGCTTATCGTGATATCAAGAACTCTATTGATACAGCGAAAAATCAGGGCAAGGAAGAAGGTCTTGCCGAGGGCATTGAAATAGGTAAGAAAGAAGGAAGAAAAGAAGGAAGAATTGAAGCTAACACCGAAACAGCTCAGCGTTTGCTGGCTATGGGGCTTTCTGCCGAACAAGTAGCCGAGGCTACTCAGCTACCTTTGGATATCATTGAAAAACTGAGCAGATCTTAATAGTTTGCTCCCGCTAGGCGCTTGCTCCCGTCAGGATGCCTAGCGGGGATAATGTCTGATGGGAGCAATACTGTGGAAGAAAAGAATATAGTAATTAATAACTAACTAATAAATAAATATGAAATCTATTAACTTGATTATCTTGTTTTTGATGGCTGTATTGCCAACCTATGCTCGTGGCAATCAGTACAATCTGCAGCAACAGCAAGAAAAGAAAAAGAAAGAACATAAAGTAGAAATTTATGGTGACGTGAAAGATTCGTTTACCCAGGCCTATCTGAAGGCCTTTGTCACGGTGATGGACAAGGACAGCAACGTGATAGATACCATGACTACGAGTGGATGGGGAAAACACCTCTTTTATCATACTCATGTGCCTGCACGTCCTGCTTCTTATATCATCAAGGCTGAGTGTGAAGGCTATGAATCGAAGTGTATCAATCATACCATCAAATACATAGCACGCAATAAAAATTTCTCATTCCCTTCGCTTTTGCTCAAGAAGAAATTCAATCAGGATGTTGCCCTCGACGACGTGGTGGTGACAGGCACCAAGGTGAAGCTGGCTTACCGTGGCGACACGCTCGTCTTTAACGCCAGTGCATTCAATGTGCCTGATGGCTCCATGCTCGACGCTCTTATCAGACAGATGCCGGGAGCCGAAATGAAGAGTAACGGCGATATTTACGTGAACGGCAAGAAGATAGATTGTCTGCTCCTTAACGGAAAAGACTTCTTCAAGGGGAAGAACCAGGTGATGCTCGACAATCTTCCTTACTATACCGTAAAGGAACTGAAGGTGTATGACCGTTCTTCTGAAAAAAGCCGACTCATGGGGAAGGAGATGGAGAAGAAAGACTATGTGATGGATGTGGCCTTGAAGCGTGAGTACTCCCGTGGATACATCGCCAACATGGAGGCTGCCGGGGGTAGCGAAGACCGCTATCTGGCTCGTCTCTTCGGACTCTACTACACTGACAATTCACGAATCTCGGTATTTGGAAACCTGAATAACACGAACGAAACAAGACGACCGGGAAGTCAGGGCGACTGGTCGCCTTCCAACAGTCCGCAGGGACAGAAAACTACCCGCCAGGTGGGCGTTGACTTTAATACGTCATCGAAGAGTCAGAAAATAAGTGAGCAGGGAAACGTTACGTTTGCTTGGGACAATACGCATGACTTGACTCGCAGTTCGCAGGAGAATTTTGCCTCTACCGGCAATATCTACAGTAGAAGTATCAATGATTCGCGCAGCGATAACCATAGTTTCAACCTCTATAATAACTTCCAGGTGGATGGGAAGTTGGGGGTTTGGTTGGATACCCGTATCGACTACTCCGACAGAAAGTCATCATCGTCAAACCGTAGTGCTACCTATTCTGCCAACCCTAAAAGATGGGGTGATATCAGTCAGACCATCGATTCTACCTTTGCACAGAATGTAAGTGGCAGCCTGTACGACATCATCACCAACCGTTCGCTCTATCAATCACGCTCAAAAGTGCATGCTTTCACTGGTAGTCAGCAAGCTCTGGCGTGGTATAAGTTGCCTTGGGGTGATAGAATCGAACTGAACTTGAGTGGAAGCTATTCCAGCTCTAAGCCAAACGAGTCTTTCAGCCTGAACCGCAATGAATATTTCAAGACTGGCGAGAAGGACTTACGTAACTATTACAACGATAGCAGATCGAACACATATAAAATAAGAGGCAGCTTTAAGTATGGAATAGAAATTCCATATACTAAGTGGACGATGTTGGTTGGTCCAAAGTTTAAGCAAACCTATCAATCGGTAAAGGGCTTGAAATACCGTCTGGACGAGCTGGGCGGCGACTGGATATCCAATCCGGAACTGATGTTTGCTACGCTGCCTTCTAACATGGAGCAGCTTTCGGGGGTGATAGACGAGGATGTGAGTAGAAGCTATCAAACGCTGAAAAAGAATACGGGTGGTGAACTTGTATTCCAAAGAAGTGGTCCTTCTTCGTACCTGGTTCTGTCGCTGAGCATTTCTGAAGAAAAGGAGCGACTTAATTACCATACATCGACTCTCGACACGATAGCCAGGAGAAGCCGTGTGGTATTCAGACCTACGTTCATGTACGGTTGTTATGACGATAAGAAGTCTATCAGCTTAACTTATTATATGCAGAGTCAGATGCCTGATTTCTTCAGCATCATGCCATACAGAGACAATTCGAATCCGCTGGCGGTGAGGGTGAACAATCCGGACCTGGAGAATTCGCTGTATCATCATTATGATGTAAACATCCGTTTCAACGGACTCAAGAATCAGCAGTATGTGGGATTCTTCGCTACGGGTAATTTCTATCACAATCTTGTGGGTACCCGCACTACTTATAATTCGCAGACGGGTGGTTACACCTATATGAGTGATAATATTGGTGGTGGCGGCAACTGGGATTTCTGGACAACGACATCTTATGGTGTGGCTCTTGACAAGGCAAGACTGTTCCGTCTGGATTATCGTCTGTGGTTTAACGGTTTACGCCGCAAGGATTTTGATATTGCTTACGATGATAATTCTACTCAGCTCTGCTATGTGCTCAGAACTGAGTTGGGTAACAGTTTGTACTTCAAGTATCAGAAAGACAAGTTGAGCATCAACTTGGGTGGAAAGCTGGAGTGGAAGCATGGTACGAGCGACCGCAGTAATTTCGAGAAATTGAATGCCTATGATTTTGAGTATGGTGGCAACATGACTTACACCTTGCCTCTGGGCATTTCGCTCTCTACCGACCTGAAGGAATATTGTAGGCGTGGTTACAGCGAGAAGTCGTTTAACACCAGTGATCTGGTATGGAATGCCTCGCTAGCCCGTTCGTTCTGCAAAGGCAAGCTGACGCTGAAGGCAGAGGCCTTTGATATTCTTCAGAATCTCTCGAGCACCGTATATGAGGTGGGCGGCCAGGGCAAGACCGAGAAATGGAACAATACCCTGCCAAGCTATGCCATGGTGCATTTGATGTATAAATTCAGTAAGGCGCCGAAGAGCAAGAAATAATTGTGGGAGTTTTGAGGTGGGGTGTGGCATGAGTCACACCCTTTCCTTTTAGGGTTATCTTTTAAATAAACAAATCATTCATCGTAATCTGTTTCTGTACGATGTCGCTATGTTTGTTCTGCTTCAATCCGAAAGAAGTAATCAATGTGAGGAGAAGCGATTTGGAAGTCTTCGTCTCTTCTGTGAAGATACGCAGTTTCTCTAGCAACTTCTCCTCATATTCCTTGCTGATTTCGAATTCGCTCTTGTAGAATTTCATCTCACAGATGTTGATGGTTTCATCTTTCCGGTCTATCAGCAAGTCTATTTGAGTTCCCTTTTCTGTGTTGCTGCTTCGCCATGAGCAAACCAAGGTCTGTACTCCCGAAATTCCCAGGGCATGCTTGATTTTGTCTATATGGTTTAGACAAAGCATCTCAAACGACAGTCCTGCCCAAGTATGGTATAGCTGACTGTTCTGGGAGGATGACCAGAAACAGGAATCCTGATACTTGTTGTGCTTGATGAAACGGAAGTAGAAGAGCGTATAGAAATCTACTAACTGAAATAAGGTGTTTCGCTTTTGGCGAATGTCGGAAGTCATCTTGTTGGTAGTGCTGAATGGTTCATACAGACGGATGAATCCGCATTGTTCCAATTCTTCCAGTACAGTAGAGAAGGCTCCGTTATCTTTACATCCTGATGCCTTGACCAGTTCCTGGCGGGTCATACCCATTCCTTTGGTAGCAAGGGCAGTAACCACGGCGATATGGTCGGCTGATTTCTTAAACAAAGCTCTGTATAAGTCGTTGAATTCATCTTTCAGTTCTGCATTGTCTGCGAAAAACAGCTGGTCGATGTTCTGTGCCAGACTTTTCGATTTATCCATCATAGACAGATAATAAGGTATTCCACCCATAACCATATAGCATTCTGCTATCTGTTTTCGGCTGTAGCCGAAGTGGTAAGCCTTGAAGTATTCTTCGCATTCGTGCAGAGTGAATGGTTTTACAATCAGATGATGGGTCAGTCGGTTATGCAAGCCACCACGGTTGCGAATCAGGTTGTTGATCATCCAGGAGGTGGCGGATCCGCAAACGATGAGTTTGATGTCGTTGCGCAGTACAGCCCAACTGTTCCAGAAGTTTTCCAGTGCAGGTATGAATCCCGATTTGGCGGTATCCATCCATGGCAATTCATCGATGAATATTATTTTCTTGCCTTCCGGAAGTGTTTCTATGTATTGTGACAGGGCATAGAATGCCAGCAGCCAGCTCTTGAACGTCTGCAGAGTGGTGGAGTGGGTATATTTTTGCAGGGCAATGCTGAAGTTGACAAGCTGTTCGCCTTTGGCAACTCCGTTCATTCCTGTCATGAAGAAGGCAAAATGATCCTCTACGGCTTTTCTGATGAGAAAAGTCTTGCCTACACGTCGTCTTCCATAGACGGCGATAAACTCTGATTTATCGGAGTTTATATATTCATTGAGCAGTTTGAGTTCTGCTTCTCTTCCTATCAGTCTCTGTTCCATATCTTTCGTTATTTTCTGCGCAAAGATAATGCAAGCGAGCGCAATGAAAGCTTGCTTTCAAATTGCCGAGTGCAGCTTATCTTCTGCAAAGATATAAAAAAATCCCCATTAGCGCAAATTATTCGCGGATAATCTGCGCTAATGGTATGAAAAAAGTATGTTAGCGCAAATTATCTGTGCGAAACTTACCCCAAGGAAGCTACAGGATGTCCAGCAGCTGCGCAAAGCGGGAGATGCGGCGGAGGTTGGGATGTTCAAACTCCTCTATCTTTTCGTGCGCCCAGGTAGTATGGAAAGGGATATGGACGGCAGAGGCTCCGATTTTCAATGCCGGCGCAATATCGCTCTTAAAACTGTTGCCCACCATAAGAAGCTCTTCGGGCTTCACTTCCATCTCCCGGCAAAGACGACGGTAAGCCTCGGGCTTCTTATCGCTCACGATACTCACCACATCAAAATAGCGCTGCAGCCCCGAACGCCACAACTTATTCTCCTGGTCCATCAGTTCTCCCTTGGTAAAGACAGCCAGCCTGTATCTTCTTTCACCGGAAGAACCATCCTCCTGCCCGGTTCTCATTTCACGGATGCGGGCAAGAGTAGCCTCAACACCCTCCAGCGGTTTGGCATCAAGATGCAGGAGACTCTTGCCAAGATCCAGAATCTGAGCAATGACATTCGCCTCCACCTTACCATAACTCACCCTGATGGCATTTTCTACCAGCGAAAGGGTGAAAGCCTTGCAGCCATATCCCAAGTCTGCCATATTCCGGCTCTCCGTTTCAAAGAGGGCTGCAGAAATCTCCTTCTCCTTGCCATAAGCAGAAAGAAGCTCGCAATATTCATGCTCTACATCCTCAAAGTAATTCTGCAATGCCCAGAGCGTATCGTCGGCATCGAAGGCTATCGCCCTGATATCTTTCAGTTTTTCCATACTTTTCATTTCTTTTAGTTGCAAAGTTAATGTTTTTATCTGAAAAGGAAAACAATTTATTCTGCTTTCTTTTGCATATACCAATATTTTTCGTAACTTTGCCAAAAATTCAAATAAAGCAACAATATGAAATACCCTATAGGAATACAAGACTTTAGCGAAATTATAGATGGCGGTTATGTTTATCTCGACAAAACCAAAATCCTCTATGATTTAGTACATAATGGGAAAATATATTTTCTGAGTCGTCCAAGACGATTCGGAAAGTCGTTGTTGATTTCTACTCTGGAATGCTACTTCCAAGGACAGAAAGAACTGTTTAAAGGACTTGCCATCGAACAATTAGAAAAAGAATGGAAGCAATACCCTGTTTTCCATATAGATTTCAACGGCAAGGATTTCACACAAGCAGGCGAATTGGAAAAGACTTTGTTGACTTTTGTTGAAACCCAAGAGTTGATTTACGGAAGAGATCCATTAGCCACCACCTTGGGAGACCGATTTATGGCTGTATTGAGAACTGCTCATGAAAAGACAGGTTTGGGCGCCGTTGTCTTGATCGACGAATATGACAAACCTTTACTGGATGTTTTGGACACAGGGTTAAAGACCTTCGATTCTGAAGGTAACGAACGATTACTGGAAGATAGACATCGTGAAATCATGAAAGGTTTCTACAGTGTCTTCAAGGCTGCTGACAGAGATTTGAAATTCGTGTTATTAACAGGTGTTACCAAGTTCTCGCAAGTAAGCGTATTCAGCGGTTTCAACCAACCTGACGACATCAGTATGGACGACCGCTACGAGGCACTTTGCGGAATCACAGAGGAAGAATTATACTCAACCTTCGATGAACAAATCAAGGCAATGTCCGTAAGATATAAAGTATCTGAGGATGAGATGAAATATCGACTCAAGCGCAAGTATGATGGTTATCACTTCAGTCCTAGCATGCTCGACATCTACAATCCTTTCAGCATCTTGAACTCACTGAGCAAGAAAATTCTGAGTGATTTCTGGTTCCGTACAGGTTCGCCAACCTATCTGGTTCGCTTATTGGCTCATTCCGACGAAAACCTCAACGAGTTGACAGGAAAGTATTATCCAACGAGCAGTTTCATTGACTACAAGGCAGATATAGAGGCTCCCCTACCTATGATTTACCAGAGCGGTTATCTCACCATTAAGGATTGGAACATGGATACCGATTCCTATCTCTTGGATTTTCCAAACGACGAGGTAAAAGCGGGTTTCGTAACCATGGTGGCAGCCAATTATCTGAGACCCAAGGAGTCACCAGACGCATGGGTTATAGAGGTTGTTAACACTATGAAGACGGGAGATTGCGACAAATTGGAGAAGCTACTCACCTCCTTCTTCGCCAGCATCCCATATAGTCAGCGACGCAAGGACGACGAGCGGGAAAAAGAGCGCTATTTCCAATACACTTTTTATTTAGTGATTCGCATGATAAGTTGCTTTACTGTCTTGATTGAGAAAGAGCAAAGCGAGGGACGAGTAGACTGTATCGTAGAGACCCCTAATTTTGTTTATATCTTTGAGTTTAAGCGTGATGGTTCAGCACTTGATGCCTTGAAACAAATCGAGACAAAAGGATATGCTCGTGAGTATGCCGCCGACAAAAGAAAGATATACCAGATAGGCTGCAACTTCTCATCTGAGACAGGTACAATTGATGGCTGGAAGCTTCAGACACCTACCGAAAATTGAAAAATATAACTATATTACAAAAGCCGCTCAGAATGCTTTTTACTAAAGGATTCCAAGCGGCTTCAATATTTTCCAACAAGTCACGACTATGCCACTTTCTTGCCTTGTTCATACAAGAAATTTGGGGCAAAGTCCACACCGTTATACCATTCCAACGTCCAATGAGTAAGACCGAACAGAATAAATTTAATCATATCTTTCAGTTCTTCCCGCTTATAATATCCTTACCATTCTGCAATCTCTGCCAATTTTCAGAAAGAAACATTTAATTTTCATACAACAACTTTCGCCAGCAACAAAGCTACACAACACAATATGATAAACCAAAAATACAGCTTCAAGTTAAACTTAATGAAGGAATCAATTTGCGCATATCCCTCTGATTTTAAAGCTAACCTAAAGACCACATAATATAGAATTACAGAAATCAACAGGACGGATACAACTAATACTAAATATGCTCGATAAAAGGGAAATCTCCAAATTCGAAATACCATGTAATAGTCAACATCACTCGTAAACGGTACCAATACCCCCAAACCTGCCATCAAGTACAAGAACTCACTTTGCATTGCAATCTTCTTCAACAATCCCGAAAATACTCTACCCAACAAACATATTGCACTAAATGCTCCCCAAATTAGAACAATAGATTCAAAAAAACTAAATATTGGAGCCTCAATACATCTATAATGCCAAGTTTCTGTTTTATAAAGCATCGGCAAACCTACAAAGCCTTGTCCATCAAACAAAGAATTAAAAGCAGGACAAGCAATTACTATCCACGCAGCTATGCATATGAATAGATTTCCTATCATATAAGCAAATATCATTCCTACAAACAAAGAGCCGATTAGTCTCAAGCCCAAACATAACAAAGAATAACCCCTCATATTATTCAATTTATTAATTCATATTAATCAACTTTAAATGATTACTTTATCTCTTCTTCATAGCCTTCAAGCGACATTTCCTTGACAAGTTTTCCTCTTTCATCATAAACAGTTACGACAGAAAATCTGCCAGGATCGCCATTAGCATAATGTCTAAAAGATAGGCAAATAGGTAGCCCCTCCTCAGAAGTAAATCCTAGACATCCACGATTTGATGGCAGCAATATCGCTTGCTTGGTTTCCGTATTAACGATAAAACTATAAGTAAGTCCTATCTCGTCCTGTACACCAGTCACCATCGACAAGCTATCATTGAAAGGAAATGCCTTGGTATCCAATACCGAAAAGGAGGTATCTATTGCCATCCTTACACCACCATAGACATATTCCTGACTCCTGATAATTTCCAACACGTTACTATTCATGCTTTCTTCCTCTCCAACACTATCGCTTTGCACAACCGATTCCGCTTTCTGATTACGGCAACTAACAAAGCAAATGTTGAAAAAGAAAAGCGACAAACCTAACAATAAATATTTATGCTCTTTCATTTTCTTTAAGATATTGATATGACATCTATACCACCCGCCATGCATGCGAATGGCTTTCATCCGTCATCAACCATTTGGCAACAGCCAAGGTCATGACCGTATCATCCGTAAACGACAGTTCCGTCTTTACCCTTACCTCCTGCACCTCATCTTGGATTCTCTCTCTTTGATGTAGCGCATTCCAGAATTCAGATAGTTTCTTCAACACTTTCATAAGCATTAAGTTTCTGTTAGTTAACCTAAAAGATTCAAAAGTGCCGCTTTTATTTCATCCACCACATTTTCTGCCAAGTCTTCAAAAGTTTTTGGTCCAGAGCCATTAGGCAAACTATCCAACCCATTCGCTTCTATAAGATTGTAATGAGGGATTTCAGGATGGCTATAGTCATAGCGATAGCCTCCAAATGTCAGAAATTCAGCATTCGGAACGCCTATATCTTTCATTCGATTTATCACATTAGTGCCAGCACCACCGACACCAACACACAATATCTTTATATCATCTGAGCCATTCTTCATATAACTGTATCCATCTTTATTTTATCAACTGCAAAATTAATCAAAATTTTGATAAGTTGTATCTGCAAGCCTTATTTTTCATTCGCAAGGCTTGCAGATATCACATAGCAACTTATAATCCTACCATTCGAAATCTTGAAATATATTATCCTTAGCTTCCACTTTTAACAATACATCCAATATCTCATTCATGGTACATAAGAGCAAAGCCTTCAAATCCTCCTCATTATTTAATGCCAACAAAGAATCAACCAGTTCTTTGACTTTTTCACTATTGCATTTTTCGGAAGTTTCTAAAATTTCTTTTTCTACTTCAGCCAAAGACTTATCTGCTTTAGGGATACCCAAAATATACTTTAACTCTTCATTCTCTCGGAGAATTTCCTTATAAAGACAAGAATTGACTTCATACATCTTTCGAGGAATATAGTATTCAAACAACATTCTTATAAATTGCTTGTTTTCTAACCAAGTCCGTATTTCATGTTCTTCCCTAAGACCATCTATTAATTCCAAAAGTTGTTTAACAGAATTATTACCACAAAACTCAGCTGGATTAAACATTATTATAGTCAACCCTTTTTCACCTTGCTCTACATCAGAAGCCCCAACTACGTACTCTACATTTTCAATTCCATGAACTTGAAACACCTTTTCAACAGCCTTCACAAAAAGCTCTGAGTTAGCTTCATTTATACATTTACACTTGAGATAAAGTATCATCGCAGGCCATCTTGCCGTAGCATCGTAGAATGCAGACAATTCCCCTAACTCTTGTGTTAATTCTTCTGGGGTTTCGTAATGAATTGGTGCTTGAAAAGCAAAGTCTGCCTTTCCATACTTTTGTTCCAAGCGCTTGTAATCCTCTATTTGAAGTTTTAGCACAGGATTGACTTCTATCAGGGACAAATATAAGTTCTCGAAGTTCTTGTTTATAACTTTTACTTGCATAAAAATCTTAGCCTAATTATGAAACCATCGTCATTCATTAAAGATTTAACTGCTCTTCAATATTTTTGTATAATTTCTTGAAATACTCCTCACCTTTAGCCAATATTTCTTTTTCATTGCCAAGTTTACTTGTTCTCTGTTCTTGATTGAACACATCAATATCCTCTTGGCTTGGAATATGATATGGCAAAGTTGTATCTATCAAAAATTTCTTTTTCGTTTCATCATAAAATTTTGAAAGAACGTACTTCATTATAGGCAATCTATTCTCCATCACTCTATCCTTTCTTCTATATGGAGCAGAAAGAGTCATTCTTCCATACGCTCCTTCCAATGAAGGATCAGGATTTACATCATAAAGTTCATCGCCCAGTGTTTGTGGCCTTTTAGCGAACAACGTAAACAGAGCAGGAAGCGCATAAGTATTTTTATCAAAAAGATAATTCTTCGCTATACAATAATATGCATTCTGAGCCGCAATTTCATTTACTTGAAAATCTCCATTACTGAAATATAACGCCATTTTTATAAATGCAAGACCAACAATTTGTCCATCCTTAGCATCCAGAGTTTTCAATAAATGGCTATTATACCCATGTACCTTATTATATAATATAACAAGATTATCAGTAACTCCTTGCTTGTTTCCTGTAACAAAACAAAGATTTACATTGCCAGCTATTCCTGCCATTTGGTCAGAAAAACTAGCATTTTCATCAACAGAGACCTGAAAATCAGACAAGCTCATCTTTTGTATTGTTGCGTTTTTAACGGCTTCATCTATTCGCTTTGCAGTTTCTTCCTCCTTTCTCTTTTTGTCAGCTTCCTCTCTTTCTCGTTGAGCTTGCTGTTCTTTAGCTTTTCGTGCTTCATCTGCCTTGCGTTTTGTTTCTGCCAATCGTTTAGCCTTTTTCTTTTCATAAAGAGCTATAGACTTTTCAACTCTATAAAATCTATCATTCACTCTTTCGACAGTAAAGGAAGTTTCTGGAACATCCCAAATTGACTTATTGTTTTTTGCAGCATTCACTGCTCCATACAAAGGACTATCTTCCGACAGAATAAAATATGCTTCTATTGGAGAAGAAAACAAAGAAGTCCAAAAACCTCTTTTTTTTGTAGCAATAACTCTAACTACATCCTTATATTCTCGGAAGTCAACTTTTCCGATACTTTTGATTTTATAATCACTCATAGCTTTTATCTATTTTTTTATCTCTATTACAGGGTTCACACTTCTACAAACTTATCAACCGAAAATGGCAATAACTTCTCGAACTTTGTGTGACTACCTTTTGGAATTTTTATCTCCTTAAGACTTGTACAGCCATCAAATACACCAGAGCCAATCTCTTTAATCGTATCAGGAATATAGACCCATTTTAAAGACTCACAATTACTGAAAGCATGGCTATCAATTTTGATAATGGAATCTGGGAACGAAACACTGGTAAATTTTCTACATCCATTAAAAGCATTTGCTCCTATATAATTTAACGACTGAGGCAAGTCTAGTTCTTGCTCTAATTTGATTAAAGAACACTCATAAAAAGCATAACTACCAATATACTTCAAACTAGGAGACCATATTATTTCTTTTACTTTTGCTTTACAAAAAGCATACTCGCCAATAGCCACAAGCGTATTAGGACAGAATATTTTTTTGCTATTATTCTGCATTCCAGATAGATCAAAAGCATTGTTACAAACAGCAACAGTACCATCAGCTATTTTATATTCTTTCAATTGAAGACTACTCTTTATCAATTTCTTCCCATCAATAGAATACAAGACCCCACAACTATCATTATACTGTTTATCCAAATATCCTTTGGGATTTGGATTAACACATAAAGATGCAAGTTCCTTCTCTGTCATCTCCTTAGCTTTTTCCCCAAGACCATTCATAAAATCTCGAAGTTGCTCTATGGACTGAATCTTATAAATCAACCCATTATGCTCTAAATATCCATTTAACTCTTTCATAACTTCCATTTATATTTACGTTCCTTGTAATTAATAGTTTTTGTCAATCTACGTTCCATGTAGCTTCTGGACATCCATCAAATGCATCATCTATGACATCATCACTATATCCGTTATAGTAGCCATATTTTTCTCCAGATGTACCATAATCATCCCATTCATTGTAATAATCATCCTCATTACAAAAATCATCAAATTCATCTGTATCGTCTTCTAAACTATCCATAAATTCTTGAAGTTGCTCGACAGATTGAATTTTATAAATGTCCCCATCATACTCCAAATATCCTTTTACTTCATCCATAACTATCTTATTTTAGTAAAATTCAATTAATCTATCAGGATTCACGAAACGGAACGCTACTTTTGCGACCTTTTGGTCGATAGTAAAAACATTGCCGATAATAGGTTCATTCTCAACATATTTCTTTTTCTTTCGAGAATACCCCATCACCATGCCTATCGCCGAAAGTCCTGCATCGTTAATGTTGGATTGCTCTGCATTGATGTAAAACACGAGTCGATCATTGTTTGTGATACAATTATCAAACTCAAACTTTGATAGAATTTTCTCAGGAATAGGATTATTCTGTAAATTAACAGTAATCAATCCTGCCTTCGTAAAGATACCACCATTATGCTGTTTGAAACGAATTTCAAAATGCACTTCACCTTGTGAGATGAGTTTACCGTCGACATACTCCTCATATCGATCAACAGGAAATGGAAACTCTCTGAACGTCAGAGTTTGAAAAATAGGCCATCTATCCATAGAGCTTTAGATTATTAGTGCTGTTGGCTACCTTTGCAGCAATAATTACACATGTTACATATATACAAAAAACGTGGAGCCAGTCCTGTCACTCGTTCCACAGTAGAAAGGCCTTCGCATTGCCCTGATTGTCGAAACGAGCAACGTCAATACAACGTCAAATCTCATGCAACATTTGAAATGATAAGAAATTGTGCGTAAATGCTAATATACACAGCATATAGCAGGTGTTTGGCATGATATGTATTTTGTTATTTATTTGTTACTCTACTATTTTATTTCATTGTTTATCATAGTTAATGGTTCGTAATTGGTTCTTTATTTGGGTAACAAATCCAATTATTTTTCGTATCTTTGCACCGTGAGTAACAAATCTCACAAAATGACAATAAGTAGAATAAATAACAAAGTAACATGAGAAGTAACAATGAACCTGTGCGCATACGCTACAAGGATTTGGCGAATGGCACAAAGTCGATTTATCTCGACACTTACAAAAGTGGAAAGAGGTCGTATGAGTTCTTGAAGCTTTATCTGCTTCCTGAGGACGATGACAAGGCTAAGGCTGTCAATGCCGAGACCTTGCAGAAGGCAGAAGCTATCAAGAACCAAAGAGTGCAAGAAATTCTGTCTGGAAAGTTGGAAACAGTGAAGGCTTCCTTGGTGCATCCTGCTTCTACAACAACTACAAGCAAGAAGACAGCACGAGTAAGCAAGAAGGAGAAAGTCGGCAGTGCTAAAACTGGCAAAAGTGCCAAGGGAAAGGAAAGTGAGGCAAACGAAGTCGTCGGAGCTGTTTCGGGCAGAGAAGGACACCAATGGAAGTTTATTGACGATGACGGTGAGGACAGAGCCATAGACGGAACAATCAAAAAACATAGAGGCAGACCCAACAAGCGTGAAGCTGTCACTCTTCGTTTCAAGAACCTTGCTAACGGCAGCAAGTCGCTCTACTTCGACATATATTATAATGGTGAGCGCAAGTACGAGTTTCTGAAGCTCTATATCAATCCAGAGATTACCGAAGCAGACAAACAGAACAATGCCTTGGTCATGGAGACGGCAGAGCGTCTGAAAGAACGCAAGATGCGAGAGGTTGTCAATGGAGAGACTTTCACAGATCCTTCTGACGAGCTGAACCAAGTGGAGAAAATCGAGGAATATACCAGTTCTGTGATAGTCCGTAGTCGCAAGATGCGCAATGGAGACCGTTCCCTCTTCCTTGATATATATTATGGTAAGGGGCAACGTGCCTATGAGTCGGTCGGTCTTTATCTTCGTAAGGATGACAGCGAGGAGAAACACAAGGAAATCTGGAAAGAAGCTGAGAAAAAGGCCAAAGAACGCATGAAGGCATTGAAGGACGGAACCTTTGAGAAGCGTGTCGGCAGAAGAGGCTATAAGCCGCATGGAGAAGATCCCGATGCCAACGTGGACAAATACAAGGAGTATCTTGCCACCAAGAAAGTGAAAACAGAGATTGCCGTTGCCGAGACTGAACGCAAGAGAAATTCCAAGACCAAGGAGCCTGTGAGAATCCGCTTCAAGGAACTTGCCAACGGCAACAAGTCGGTCTATCTATCCATCAATGTCAATGGTCGCCGAACCTACGACTACCTGCGTCTCTATCTCATTCCAGAGGTTGATGCAGCTGCCAAGGAGCAGAACAAGCAGACAATGCAAGCGGTGTATGCCATCAAGGCACAACGCATCATGAACATCACCAACGGCATCGCAGGGCTCAAAGACAAGTCGAGAATCAAAATGCGACTTGTGGATTGGTTGGAGATATTCCGTGACGCACAAGTGGAGCGAGGAAGGCAATCTGCCCGAAACTGGGTGAACAGCGTGCTGAATGCAGTGAGAGAACACTCGCCAAACGTGACACTCGCAGAGATGACCAAGGAATACTGCAATGGTTTCATGGTGTTCTTGTTGAACGACTATATCACCTACAAGCACACCCATCCGTCCAAATCCACGGTGATGAACTATCTCAAATGCCTCAAAGCTGCCTTCAATATGGCTATTGAGGAAGAGATAATGGACGACAATCCCGTATTGCGTCTTCGCATGGATGTTCTGAAAGGTGGCGGCACCAAGCGAGAGTATCTGACCGTTGACGAGGTGAAGAGACTGATTGACACCCATTGCAAGCGTGAGGATATCAAGGCGGCGTTTCTGTTTTCATGCTTCTGCGGACTCCGTATCAGTGACGTGAAGAGTTTGAAGTGGAAGAACATCATCACCGAGGGTGACAAGACACGAGTTGAGATATTGCAGTACAAGACCAAGCAGCCTCTCTATCTTCCTCTCAACAAGCAAGCCCTTCGTTGGATGCCTGAGCGTGGATCTGCAAGTGACGAGGACAATGTATTTCCAACACTGCCAAGCAAGAACTACGACTGCATACCGGAATGGAGCCGTGCGGCAGGTATCAGCAAGCATGTGACCTACCATGTCTCAAGACACACGTTCGCCACGATGGAGCTGACCATGGGCGCAGACCTATACACTACAAGTAAACTTCTCGGTCATACGGAGGTGCGCACGACACAAATTTACGCAAAAATCATCAACAAGAAAAAGGACGAGGCTGTTTCCCTATTGGACAGTGCGTTCGAATAATAAAAATGGAACATAACAATACATCAAACAACCAAGGACGAGAAGACTCCTCGTTCTCTCTTTTTACCCCAATGCAATGAATGCACCTTCGCTAATGGTGTAGGTGGCATTTGCGGTACCAACAAACTATGGCTGTTCTTCAAGGAAGCCCACGAGTGCTATCAGACGGAAGTCATAGGATGCGGTAAACTGTATCACCGCTACAAAAAGGACTTTCTCAACAGCCATTCCTATACGGACTGCCAGTATGCGGCAGGCAAGAACGAGCACAAGAAGAACTTCTACATCATGGAGGAGTTTCTTGAAGAACGTGAGGACTTGGTAGTCATATTCTTTACCAAAATGGATTTCGAGTATCATGACTACAAGGCTCTTCATCACAAGTTCAACACCACGGAGCCACCTCCAAACGGTCAGTATCTCCATGGTAAACCACCGTCAGTATTACAAACAGCACAAGACACCAAACCGAAACAGGACTTTCAATGTTACTTTGATTCTACTCAGTTGAACCTCATTGCGCGCCATGCCAATGAGGTTCATTTGTTCTCGGCCGATGTGTCGGAAGAGGATATGCAAAAACTCTTCTCGTGCCAAGTCAGCAAGCAGCTAAAGGCGAGAAGCAACAGACGTGTGGCATTCTTCTTTGATATGCTCTGCAGCAAGAACTTGATCTGCAAGCAATGGCAATCGGTCATCGCCAAGCATAAACTCATCCTGTCTTCATCAACAGACAAGCCACTTACGACAACCAAGCTGTCCTCAGCAACCAGTGATGCCAAAGGTACCAACGCCAGTATCTATGAGGCTATCCGCAAGAAAGTGCAAGAAATAGCAGATTGCGGTAAAAATGACAGCAAGGACACCATCTGACAGATGAAAACCTTGACAGTTGGCTTGACAGTCGGTTGACAGTCAAGCGCACTTCCATCCGATTGGCTATAAATGCCCTTACCTTTGCCCTCCGTAATCAGAAACCTGGTTATGGAGGGCGACCTCGTTATGTGTAACGATAAATAAAATAACGACAATGATTGGACAGACAACAAATCTGGCAAACAATCCGCCAAAGGATGGTGCTATCTTTTCGCCAACGGTAGAAGCGGAGGAACATGAGTTGACAGAGCAGGAACTGGCAGACATGACACCAATGAGACTTGCCGAGCGCATTCAACAGATGGAAGAAGCATTCAAGCTGCTTGGACCAGTGGAGGATGTGTTGAACCGCATCAAGTGCCTGGAGAAATGGCTCTTTGCAGGAAAAGACGTGCTCACCCTTGACGAGGCAAGCGTATTCCTTGACGCTTCAAAGAGTCAGCTTTACAAGCTGACACGTACCTTTGCCATTCCCCATTACAAGCCAAACGGCAAGACTATCTATTTCAGCAAGGAAGAACTGGTGGAATGGATCAAGAAGCATCCAGTGAAGACAAAGGAAGTGTATGAGCAGGATGCCATACGCTATGTGATGAACAAACCCTTGAAGAGCAGATAACGATGGAAGAAATGAACGACATGAGCCTCTTTGAAGGCGCAGCGGACAATGCTGATTTGTTGGAAAAGTTGCTGAAGGCATCGCTTATCCATGCGGACGAGACCTACCAGACACCGCCACAGATAATATGGGTGGACAACTCGACCATAGCCACGCTTGGCAACTTCAGTGCCTCCACAGGCAAGGCGAAGAGCCGAAAGACGTTCAACGTGTCCGCTTTGGTAGCTGCCTCGCTTGCTAACGGAAAGGTGCTGCAATATACTGCAAAACTACCCGATGACAAGCGTAAGATACTCTACGTTGATACGGAGCAGAGCCGTTTCCACTGTCACAGCGTGATGCAGCGCATCCTCCGGCTTGCAGGATTGCCCGACAACATGAACAGTGAGAACCTTGTGTTCTTCGGACTGCGAGAATACAGTCCCAACCTCAGACTGCGACTGATAGAATATGCCTTGCAGACCCAAAAGGGGTTTGGCTTGGTCATCATTGACGGCATAAGGGACTTGATGCTCGACATCAACAATCCGAGCGAGTCTGTCCATATCATCAACAAACTGATGCAGTGGTCAAGCCGTTATGACCTGCACATCCATTGCGTCTTGCACCTAAATAAGGGTGATGACAATGTAAGAGGTCACATTGGCACGGAACTCAGCAATAAGGCAGAGACGGTACTGGTGATTAGCAAGAGCAATTCGATGGCGAATGTGAGTGAAGTGAAACCGCTCAATATCCGAGACAAGGACTTTGCGCCCTTTGCGTTCCAAATCAACAAGGAGGGGTTGCCAGAGATTGCCAAGGACTATGTGGTTGACTCCACCACTGCCAAACAGCCGAAGATGACAATAGCCGACATTACCGATGAGCAGCATGACAAAGCACTTGGAATGGCTTTCGGCAAGAAAGTGGTGTCAGGCTATGAGAATGTGATAAACGCATTGACGAAAGGTTATACAACTATTGGTTTTGCCAGAGGTAGAACAGTGATGTCAAAGTTGCTGACCTTCCTATTGAAGAGCAAACTGGTGGTGAAGTATGGCAACAACGAGTATTGCAGAATGAAGGATTATCCTTCGCTTCCGCTGCTTGAAGAGCAGGAGGTGAAGAAGTGAGGATGAAGTGAAAATCACTTCAAAAAACCACTTCATTCACCTCGGTGTATATATAATAGTAGAACGGACGGATTTTGTGAAGTGGCATCATATATAACTACATAGACATACGACAAAATGGCTTCACAAAACCGTTCATTCACTCTGGTGTATATATAATAAGCGCACGAATGAACAAAAAAAAATGAATGAAAGATGAACATACAACAAGCAAAGGAAATCAAACTCACGGACTATCTGAGCGCATTGGGACATCAGCCCAAACGATGCAGCAAGTCCACCTCTTATTATCTGTCACCATTGCATGCGGAGACAAAGCCATCGTTCAAGGTAAACTTCAGCCGAAACCAATGGTATGACTTTGCTCTTGGTAAAGGTGGCAATATCATTGCTCTTGCTCAACTTCTCTACAATACGGATGATGTGGGTACAGCATTGCAGCATATAGCAGCGGACATGAACAATCCAAAGCCCACAATGGCAAAACCTTCCATACTGACACAAGTAGAGACAGGCAAGATGGACAAGGTACACATCCAAGACTTGTCCTACCCTGTGCTTATGTCGTATCTGCGTTCACGCCATGTGGATGCGGACATAGGTAAACGCTATTGCAAGGAGATTTGGTATACGTTCAAGGGCAAGCGGTATTTTGGCATAGCCTTTCCGAACAGTAGGGATGGTTATGAGCTACGTAACCCATATTATAAAGGTTGTTTGGGTGAGAAAGACATATCCTTGATACATTCACAGCAAGTTGGAGTGCAGGACAGATGCTGCATCTTCGAGGGGTTTATGGACTTTCTATCGTACAAGACTTTGGAGAAACGAGGCGACAATGTGATTTGCATACAAGAGCCATGTGATTATATTGTACTGAACTCCATCAGTAACCTTGGAAGATGTATGGAACGATTGGCGTGTTACACTGCTATCCATTGTTATCTTGATAATGACCAAGCAGGAACGATGGCTGCCCATTCTATCTTGGAGCGTTATCAAAACAAGGCAATCAACGAAGCTATACGATATGCAGAATACAAGGATGTCAATGATTATCTTATCGGCAGAAAATCCATAAATATAGCTGTAGAACAGCAAAATGTGATAGTTTTGAACGGATAAAATAAATATCCTCCGTAGAAAACTATTGTTTTTGAAGATAAAGTTGTATCTTTGCACCGATAAATAACCATAATAAGGTAAAGGTATGAATGAGATTATGTATAAGGCAACCTCGCAAGGTGGAATCATAACCACCGCAGAGTTCCCAAACCAATCAGATTATCAAAAAATTGTGAGGGCTAAGGAACGTGGAGAACTTATTCGGGTTCGCCATGGGGTCTATGCTGTTCCAGATGCTCTTTTCAATACGATGATAGATATTGAACGAATCGTTCCCAATGGAATTGTATGCCTGTACAACGCTTGGGCATATCATCAGCTCTCCACTGTTGTTCCACCTTCCTTTTGTGTTGCCATAGAAGCCAAGCGAAAGGTGGCAATGCCGCCAACCCTACCGATAGAACTTTATTATTGGAAAAAGGAGAACTTGGAGTTTGGTGTTATGGATGTGGAAATGTCGGGCTACAACATTCGTATGACCGATATGGAACGTAGCGTATGTGATGCCGTCAAGTATCGTAACAAAATCGGATTGGAAGTATGTTCCGAGGTGATACGAAATTATCTGAAGAAACAGAACCGTAACCTAAGCCAATTGGCAGAATACGCAAAACGGCTTAGGGTTGCCAATATTTTGAAAAATTATCTTGAAATAGCAATAGAATAAAATGGGAAAGAAAAACTATGGCAAGTCTGTCAAGACTCGTCTGCTCAATCTGATGAACGAGACAGGCTATAAATATATGTATCTTCTTGCAAGATACTTCAACGAGCGACTGCTGTACAGGGTGTCTGTAAGTCAGTACAAGGACAACTTTCTGCTTAAAGGCGGTTCTTTGCTCTATGCGATGGATGGCCTTAACGCTCGTCCAACCATAGATGTGGACTTCATGGCAGAAAGAATAAGCCGTGACAGAGACTTCTTAACAAATGTGTTCCAGGAAATTTTGGGCATAGCCTGTGATGAGGATGGCGTTACGTTTGATACGGAAAACATAACGATGGAGCCTATCACTGTGGAAAAGAAATATCCCGGTACAAGGTTCTTCTTTACGGCACACATGGACAGCATTATCCATAAGATGTCCGTGGACATAGGCTTTGGAGATGTCGTGACACCTTACCCTGCATCCATTGATTTTCCTTTGTTGTTGCCGAACATTCCGTCAGTCAATCTCCAAGCCTATTCGTTGGAGACTGTTATTGCCGAGAAGTTCCACACTATGTTAGACCGTGACGAGTACAACAGTCGAATGAAAGATTTCTTCGATTGCTACCAACTATTGACGAAAAGACAGTTGGACGATGAAATACTATATGATGCAATCAAGGCGACATTTGATAATCGTGAACTTGAATATAACCCTAAGCTGAAACTTTTCACAGCCGAGTTTGTCAATGACGCCAATCGGCAGATGCAATGGAAACTGTTCCTTCGGAAGATTCAATGGAAAGAAGAACTCAGTTTTAATGTGGTAATGCAAGTTATCACAGACAGGCTAAAGCCTATGGCTGAAAAATATTGGAACAAATAAAGGGGAAAGTAGATCTCCGTATAAACCTACTACACTTTTGAAAATATGTAGTAGTTTCATACATACACAGAAAAAACCGCCATAGGCATTCCTTATAGGGTGCAAATGGCGGCTTTTATTCTCAATTAAGAGGAACTACAAAATCTTTGTTTCAAAGTAATTCTTTATTTTATATATTCCAATATCGTGCTTGTATCTTCCAAAAAGAATTTGAGGATTGACCTCGTATTTATCAGCCTCTTCCTTGATATAAGGAGCAATTTTGTAAGGAACAATGTCACGAGTTCTGGCAAGGAACTTCTTCCAGTCAGCATTTGGAACAACTGCATTCAATGCAAAGTCGTCAGCTTCTGACTCTTCGGAATCTTTCTTTTCGTCAGACAGATTAATCATTGCCTTTCCATCTTTCGTAAGATGATTAAAAACGTGTCCCACTTCGTGTAAAGTAGTAAAGGCAAAATTATCAATAGACGAGATACGTTCTGTGACAACGATAGTTGGATTGTCGCCAATCCAGAAAGACATGCCATCTACAGGAACCTGTCCCACCTTTTTGACAACCATAAAACGTATGCCATACTTATTCAATACTTCGCCAGTCTTTTTAACTGTTTCTGAATTGTCCTTGAAAACATTATTGAGTTCTTTTGTCAGTAAGTCACCACGATTTTTATCAAAGTTTCCCAATGATTGTTCGTCATTTTTGGAACAGTAATAACAATAGTATTTCCAGGACAAAATATCAACAGGATTAGTTGTTACCTTTTCAGACTTACGATAATATGCCAATTCCATTTCCTTGGCTTTCAGACCAAAGAAATCATCCAAATTATCTACGGCAAACACATCAAAGATGCGTTTGACATCCTCGATGATATTACCTTTGATAATATTTACTTTTCTAAAGAACTGAGTACTCACGTGTTCTTTGAGCACATTCCAAATCTCCAGCATTTTTGTCTGCAACACAACTCTTTCACTCTGTTTTGCACAGTCAAGTTCGTACTGTGTCTGAATGTTCATGAGAAATGTTGCAGAAATGCCGAGGGCATTTTCCAACAATAATGCCATTTCGGGTGTTAGAGAACGTTTACCTTTTATGACATCATTCAGAATAGATTTCTGTATACCAGTGAGTTCGGCCAATTCACTCTGCTTCATATTACGAGCAGCGAGTTCGTCCTTAATCACCTCTCCCACATGAGTTGCCTCAAATGGTACTGCCTGATTGAAACTAAACTTAGTCATAATGATGTGATATTTCTAATAATTCTATTTCTGTAATGACAATGCTTCCATCGAGAGGAGAACTTTTGAAGATCAATCGCCATGTATCATTGCAACGTACAGACTCTTGTCCTTTCCTGTCACCATGCAACGCTTCATAATTCAATCCTTTTAAGCGGAAGAGGTCTTCGATTCGTTGAGCAGCCCTCATGTAATCAACAGCTTTCTTGTACCCCTTTATCACTTGAATAGGTAATCTCCTATATCTCTTGTCTGATGTCTTGCCATTTTCATACAATTCGAGTAAAGCTTCGTCTTCTGATGTTATGTTCATAAAATTTCAGCCATATTTTGATGATGCAAAGGTAATACTTTTTTTTGATTATCAATATTGATAATCGAAAATTATCGCATTTATAGATATTTTTAACGAATAATGACCGATTTTATCGTGAAATCAGCCTATTTTATGAGAAAAGGAAAACGAAATCATACGTTTAGACATGAAACAAGTGTGGAACAATACACCATTGCCCAAAAATGTGAAAGCAGATGGGATCTGGAGTTTAAAGTATGATTGAGAGTATGATATATAGTTATAATTTGAATATATCTTAAACTTTGGCGGCCATACTTTACAAAATTCTTTTATGTCGGATTTTACTCTTTACTTTGCACTCGCAACTGGCACGTTTGCCACTGCATAGAGTATAAATCATCAATAAAACAAAGTATTATATGAGTCCATTTTTGATATTCGCCATCAGCCTTACCATTGCATACGCTATCTACTATGCGGTGATGATAACGAAAGACCTGTATGGTAAGAAGGAAGAAGCCAAGAGCAACGAGGAAGTGTTTGACATCAGCAACATAACGGAAGAGGAAGCCGCTGTAGCCGTCAACGAAAGCGATGGTGGCTTTAGCGTTGCCGACAAGCAATACGACACAAGTTTCCAAGACGGCACATCATACGATGAGAGTTATGGCCTGGGAACAGAGAGTAACGGGACGAATGGTTGTTCTCCTGGTACGGATTCTTTCGGCAGAGAAGATGATGTTGATGAAGACGAAGAAAATGATGTCAACCAACAGAAGCCGAAGAACGCAGCCGAGTCGTTGCAGGAAAAGATGGATGGACAAATGGAGTCCACTTCTCCCATATGGATAGACGGACTATGGCAGGACGACTTCACGGAGAGTCTATTGAGACAAGGCGAGACAAAGCCAGGACAACCAAACATCAAAACAATACCAATCAAGGATGAAATTTAGCCATATCATAAAGAATGTAGTAAGTTCCTTTGTCTTTGCGCTGCTCCCCCTGTCTGCATCAGCCAAATGTGGCAATGTGGACTACAGCTGGGGAGCAGACGCACTGGCAGGGATGCACGACTATGTGGTGACGATGATGCTGTATGTGCTGTATCTGACATACGCCGTCGCTGCTGTGATGGTGATAATATCTGCATTGCAGATATACATCAAGATGAACACAGGGGAAGATGGAGTCACCAAGTCCATATTGACGCTGATAGGAGCCTGTCTGTTTATGATAGGTGCATCCATCCTGTTCCCAGCATTCTTTGACTACCAGATTTAAGACTCAACTGCAGAAGAGTATATCATGTGAAAGCGACAACACCTTCCTATATAATTATAATAAGGTGTTTCCAAACGAATCATTAACAAGTAAAACAAGAAAGAATGTTTAAGAAAACAACGAACTATTTGAAGAAGACCGCCAAGAGCGTTCTCTCTTCAGGACGCTTGAAGACATTGGCATTTATGCTCCTTGTGGGCGGTGGCATTGCCATGGCGCAAAACTCGGCAGGTGACTACACTGCAGGAACCACTGCCTTGACAACTGTGACAGAGGAAATAGCCAAATACGTGCCTATTGTGGTCAAGCTCTGTTATGCCATTGCAGGTGTTGTCGCCGTAGTGGGTGCCATCAGCGTTTACATCGCCATGAACAATGAGGAGCAGGATGTCAAGAAAAAGATCATGATGATTGTAGGAGCATGTATCTTCCTCGTGGCAGCAGCACAGGCATTGCCGTTGTTCTTCGGTGTGACCAACTAACGAGTGAGAGTTATTCAGTGCATATTCAGTAATTGAGAAACGACGTGAAGAATGGCAAGAGAAGAGCTGGGAATCCGCTACCCCGACTACCCACTGTTCAAGGGACTCCAGAAGCCCCTTGAATTTATGGGAATACAGGGGCGGTACATCTATTGGGCAGCAGCCACGGCAGGAGGAGCCATCATCGGCTTCATTGCCGCCTACTGTCTGATGGGTATCATTGCAGGACTGATAGTGTTGGTCGTGGCAATCACTACGGGTGCAGGTCTCATCATGTTCAAACAACGGAAGGGACTGCATACCAAGAAGAACGATCAAGGAGTGTTTATCTATGCCTACAGCAAGCGCATATAAAAATGTGAAACAAAAAAAATATCGACATGACCAAGATGTGGATGACAAGTAGAAAGTGAACGACTGGTAGGCTCATTCTCCCCCAAGGGTGTGGGCCTACCTTTATTTGTTTCAGCAGAAAGCATTGCATCTTCGCTACTAAAATACAGTTATGAGCATGAAAGGAAAGAATATTATAATAACGGCATTGGCAGTGACATTGCTGACCGCTTGCAAGGATAAGACCTACAAGCCACCCACATTGGATGCCATGAGGAGTGCTGACAAGGTAAGAGCAGCTTGGGCGAGAGAAGCAGAAGAACATTCTGCAACCTTGGAGATACAATCAAACAATGCAGATTCCATTGCTGTGGACAGTGCATCTACAAACAGCAATACCATTGGAAGAAATACAAATGAACATCATTCATCCATCGAAGAAACAGAAGAATAAACAAGTATGGTACTATATGTAATCTTATTTTTCGTAGCTACATGTATCGGCATGGCCATATCGGTCTATGCCTTTGGTACTGGTGGCAAGCGGAAGAAAATCTTTCAGGACATCTACTTTTCCGTAGAAGACACGGACGGTATCGGTGTGCTCTATACCAAGACTGGAGAATATTCTGCCATCCTGAGAATGGAGAACCCAGTACAGAAGTATTCTGCCAATATAGACAGCTATTATGAGTTCACCAATCTGTTTGCTGCCATCGCACAGACTCTGGGTGAAGGTTATGCCCTGCACAAGCAGGACATCTTTACCAGAAAGCAGTTCAAGGATGAGAGTGACAAGGGGCATGAGTTCCTATCAGAATCCTACTTCCGCTATTTCAACGGAAGAGAATATACAGACAGTATGACCTATCTGACCATTACGCAGGAGAACAAGAAGAGCCGTCTGATGTCCTTCGACAACAAGAAATGGCGAGATTTTCTGGTGAAAATCAGAAAGGTGCAAGACCAGCTGAAGGATGCCAGTATCAAGTCTGAGTTTCTGAACAAACAAGAAGCAAGTCTGTATGTTGACCGCTTCTTTGCCATGAACTTCCGTGACAAGATGGCGAGCATGACAGGATTCAAGGTGGATGACGAGATGATAGGTATGGGTGACAGACGCTGCAAGGTGTATAGTCTGGTGGATGTCGATAGTGCTAATCTGCCGACGCAAATACGTCCATTCACCAATATCGAGGTGAACAACACCAGCATGCCAGTGGATCTGGTAGCCTTGGTGGACAGCATACCAGGAGTGGAGAGTGTGGTGTATAACCAAATCATCTTTGTGCCGAATCAGAAGCGTGAACTTGCCCTGCTAGACAAAAAGAAGAACCGCCATGGCAGTATGCCAAACCCAAGCAACTTGATAGCCGTGGAGGACATCAAGCGAGTGCAGGAGGTAATAGCGAGGGAAAACAAACAGCTGGTATATACCCACTATAATCTGATAGTGACGGTGAAGCCAGAGACGGACATACAGAAATGCACCAACCATCTGGAGAATGCCTTTGGCAGGATGGGCATCCATATCTCGAAGCGAGCCTACAACCAGTTGGAACTGTTTGTCAACTCATTCCCCGGCAACTGCTATGGGATGAATGCCGACTACGACAGATTTATGACTTTGGGCGACGCTGCCACCTGCCTGATGTACAAAGAAAAGATTGTGCATAGCGAGGACACACCCTTCAAGGTCTATTATACCGACCGCCAAGGAGTGCCAGTAGCCATCGACATATCAGGAAAAGAGGGACGAAACAAGCTGACCGACAACAGCAACTTCTTTGTCCTCGGTCCTTCGGGAAGCGGCAAGAGCTTTTATGTCAACTCGATGGTGCGCCAAGCCCATGAGCAGGACACCGACATCGTGCTGGTAGATACCGGAAACTCGTATGAGGGACTGTGTGAATACTTTGGTGGCAAATACATATCCTACACAGAAGAACATCCTATCACGATGAACCCTTTCAAAATCAAGCGAGAGGAATGGAACATCGAGAAGTTGGGATTCCTGAAGAACCTGGTTATGCTGATATGGAAAGGAAGTCAAGGCACGGTGAGCAAGACCGAGGACAGGTTGATAGAGCAAGTCATCAACGAGTATTACGATGCCTATTTCACCACCAAGAGAGTGAGCAACCTCTGTTTCAACACTTTCTATGAGTTCAGTACTGAGCGACTGCCGAAGATATGCGAGGAGAACGGTCTGCATGGCATAGACCTGTCATCCTACAACTATCTGTTGAAGGATTTCTATAAAGGAGGCAGCCACGATGTGACGCTGAATGAGAATATGGACAGCAGTCTGTTTGATGAGACCTTCATCGTCTTCGAAATCGACAGTATCAAGGATGATCCACTGCTCTTTCCATTGGTGACACTCATCATCATGGACGTGTTCCTGCAGAAGATGCGCATCAAGAAGAATAGAAAGATGCTCATCATTGAGGAGGCATGGAAAGCCATCGCCTCGCCTATGATGGCGGAATACATAAAATATCTGTATAAGACCGCCAGAAAGTTCTGGGCAAGCGTGGGTGTGGTGACACAGGAGATACAGGACATCATCGGCAGCGAAATC
>ENA-OOSI01000023-OOSI01000023.1-human-gut-metagenome-genome-assembly--contig:-NODE-23-length-54702-cov-2.253774_pt1 | contig 54702 bp, 55 predicted proteins | sample MGYA00241171_ERZ501200 | MGnify/ENA primary metagenome ERZ501200 (study PRJEB25962, sample SAMEA2042554) | human gut metagenome | biome: human gut; feature: human-associated habitat; material: faeces...
ACATATAGATTTTTTTCTTTTTCAATTTTGGTCTCACATCATTGACAAATCAACAATTGATACACCAAAAAATAACCCACCGCGGGTAACAGTGGGTTAGGAAGGGTTTGTTAATAGTAATATTAACAATGTGTAGGGGATATGTGCAACGCTTTACGTTGCAGTAATATTATAACAAATTTTTCGACATATGTCAAGTAAAAGTGACCTTTTATTCCGTCCCTTTTGCTTTTTTTGTTGCCTTATGATTTGTTTTACATCTTTCGTTGCCGCAGCGTACGACACCATCAACCACAATCATTGGTGCACCACAGGTATTACATATTTCACCATTTGGAAGACCTGAAAATGTTGCCTTACACTTCGGAAACAAACTACATGCGTAAAACTTCGCACCCTTAGTTCTTCCTCTTGCGTTTATACGTTCTACTAATTCACCCTCATGACAAATAGGACACGTTATTCCTGTTTTGACAGGGTCCGGCTTTTTAACTTTTTTAATATATTTACATCTTGGATATCCTGAACAAGCTGTAAATTCACCGAAAGGACCTCTTCTTATTAATAGAGGGAGTCCGCATTCAGGACAAAATTCATCCGTTTGTTTAGGATATATTTTAACCATATTATCGCGAGCAATTTCTATTAATGGTGCGAACATATCATAGAATTTTCTTATTTCTTCATACCATACTTTATGTCCTAAGCTAATTTCGTCTAGCGTATTTTCCATTTCAGCAGTATACTTGACATTTATTATAGAACTGAAGAATAAATCAAGTTGTTCACTAGTTAATCTACCTTGCTCAGTTGGAACAAAAGTTCTGTTTTGCATACTAACATAACTTCTAACCCTCAAAGTTTCCATTGTAAGTGCGTACGTTGATGGTCTACCTATACCTAATTCTTCCATTTTTCGAATTAGTCTCGCTTCTGTATAACGATATGGAGGATTGGTGAATTTTTGTTCTTTCTTTATTTCTTGGAGATTTAAAACTTCATCGACAAGTATTTCTGGTAAAATTGATAAATCTTCTTCATCATCTATACTTGTTTCTTGGTATATTTTCATAAAACCATCGTAGATTGTTTTTTCACCTTCAAGTTCAAACATATATTCATTAGCACCAACTAACACATCCGTATCTTCTACTATCGCATCACTCATAAGGGATGCTAGCGCACGATTGTAAATGAGGGTATATAATTTATACTCTTCTAAGCTTAAATATTGTTTGATTGATTCCGGTGTTCTCTCAATTGAAGTCGGTCTAATAGCTTCATGGGCATCTTGGATATGTTGTGTTGATTTAGTTTTTTTAGCTTTTACACCTTTATAATAATTTTCCCCATATTTTTCTGTAATAAATTTTTTAGCACTACTAACAAAATCATCAGCTAAACGAATTGAGTCAGTACGCATATATGTTATTAAACCTACACGTTCTTTTCCTAAATCTAAACCTTCGTATAACTTTTGAGCTATACTCATAACTCTTTTAGCATTATAGTGATATCTTGCTCCGGCATCTTGTTGGAGTGTTGATGTAATGAAAGGAGGTTTTGAAGATTTTTTTCTACTCTTCTTTTCCACTGAAGCGACCTTGTAAGTGGCATTTTCTAAACCTTTTAAAACTTCATTTGTTTCCTCTTCATTTTTTAAAGATATTTTAGCATCTTTAGTACCAATAAATTTAGCTTTTAGATTATATTTGTCTTTTGTTAAATACGCAAATATATCCCAATACTCTTCTTTATCGAATGCTTCAATTTCTTTTTCACGATCAACAACAAGTTTAAGTGCTACCGATTGAACTCTTCCAGCAGATTTTGACCCTATTTTTTGTTGAAGTAAACTAGATAATCTAAAACCTATTATACGATCCAATATTCTTCTTGATTCTTGAGAGTGGACTAGATTCATATCTATTTCACGGTCATTATTTAAAGCATTGATAATGGCCTTTTTCGTTATTTCGTTAAAAACAATTCTTGACACTTTGTCAGGATTTTGATCTAAAACCTCTTGTAAATGCCAACTAATAGCCTCTCCTTCACGGTCGGGGTCGGTTGCTAGAAAAACATGCTCTGCTTCATTCGCATACTTTTTTAATTTTTCTACTATAGCCTTTTTATCATCTAAAATGACATATTCAGGTTTAAAATTATTCTCAATATCTACACCGAAGCCACCTTTTCCTTTTATTGAAAGGTCTCTAATATGCCCCATGCTAGCTTCGACATGGTAATCGCCACCCAAATAATTTTCTATTGTTTTACTCTTTGCTGGTGATTCTACTATTAATAGTTTCACTTTATTCACCTCATTATTTATTGTCTTTTTTTAGTATATCCATAACAGGTTTGTATGTTTTCCGATGTATCGGAAGAACACCATATTTTTGAATAGCCTCACGATGTGCTTTTGTCACATATCCTTTATGTTTTTCAAATCCGTATTGAGGATATTTACTTGCTTGTCTAATCATATAATCATCACGCACAACTTTCGCGACAATACTTGCACACCCTATTAGAAAACTATTTTCGTCTCCTTTAATAATATTCATTTGTGGAATATCAATATTTAGGGGCATAGCATCTGTCAGTACGTAATCTATTTTAATTTTAGTTTTTATTTTAAAAAGAGCTCGTTCCATTGCCTTTCTTGATGCTTCATAAATATTTATTTTATCAATTACTCTTTCGCTTACAAAAGCTACACCTACAGCCTTTGCCTCATTAAGTATTTTATTATATAATAAACGGCGTTTTTTGTCAGATATTTTCTTTGAATCCGTTACACCTTCAATATAATGACCTTTTTCAAAAACAACAGCGCATGCTACCACTGGTCCTGCCATGGGACCACGACCTACCTCATCAGTTCCTGCTATATTATTATACCCTTCTTCATAAAGTGATGTTTCAATTTGATAATTATTTTCGACGTTTACTCTAATCATCATTAATCACATCCAAAGTAATTTTTTGAAAAGCATCGTTTCTATAGTCATTTATTATCATTTTAGCAGTTTCTAATACACTTATTCTTTTTTTAAGGGCAAGATTTTCTAAAACTTCATGTTCTTCAACATCTTCACTAATATCATATCTTTTAGTAAGTCTACCTTCATAATTCTTTTTGAGAAAAGAACATAAATACATTGCTAAATGTTCAAGATTAACAACATTGTCACTAATAGCTCCTGTTAACGCTAAATGGTAACCTGTAATCTCATTTTCAAACTTTGGCCATAAAACACCAGGAGTATCTAAAAGTTCGTATTTATCTATTACCTGTTTACTATTCTCATTAATTCTAATCCACTGTTGTTGTTTTGTAACGCCAGGTTTATCTCCCACCGCAACAACTTTTTTACCTACTAAACGATTTATAAACGTTGATTTGCCAACGTTAGGAATACCAACAATCATTAATTTGGCAGGACGTATTTTGAGGCCCTTTTTTAGGTCTTTCTCACGTTTTGGTTTTAAAGCTTCTCGCAATAATGGATAAAATTCGTTAAAAGGATTGGCACTCTTTAAATCTATACTTATGGCGTATTTTCCTTCTTTTTTATAGCGGTTTAACCACTTCTTAGTATAGTAATCGTCAGCTTTATCTTTTTTCGTAAAGATATAAACACACGTTTTATTTTTAAATAGTTCCTCTAGTTTAGGATTAATTGATGAAGCTGGAATCCTAGCATCAATTAAAATTACTACTGCATCTACTAGTTTAACTAATTCGCCCATTTCGCGCATTGCTTTGGCCATATGGCCCGGATACCATTGAATCATCTTTTTATCCTTCCTAATCTTTAATTTCTAATTTATTTTTTTAAAGCCTATTATACCTTCAATTTTGCTTACAACAACGCCTTCTATGTCATCTTTGCTTATTAACCCTAATCTTCTACTATCATTCGAATTGCCTCGATTATCACCAAGTACTAAATAATATCCTTTAGGAACTGTGAAAATTAAATCATCAGTATATTCACAAATTTGTTTTTTATCATTTACAACGTCTGCGACAAAACAAAAGTTAAAAGCGGTATCTCGCGATAATTCTTTTACACCTTTCGCAATTGTCGAGTTAAAGTTGTTTTCAACACGATCATAGGCATTTTTTTTACAAAATGACATATCGGCTTTTTCACCATTGATTATTAAATCACCATATTCGTTTTGAATCTTATCGCCTGGTAAGGCTATGACACGTTTTACATATAAAGAATTTTTTTCAACATTAAAATATTTTTCTTTATCAGCGTAAACTATTACAACATCATTATGTTCTATTTTTTTATGATATAGAACAAATAATTTATCATTTTGATAAAGTGTAGGTTGCATTGACTCACCATTCACAACAGTGAAAGTAAATATTAAACTAAAACAAATTGTAGTAATAACAATACAAACTGGTAGTATTATTACCCAATCAAGAATATCATATATTTGTTCTTTTCTGGCTAGTGGTATATTAATCTTTACTTTTGTAAAATGAAGAATTAAAAAAATAAATCCTACAATACTTATAGCATAACATACATACATAGCATACTTTATATATTTCAGTGCTGTTATGGAAGAAATTGAGTCTTTTGTTGTATCAAAATCAACGTGATACAACATATTATACTTTCCAATAGAAGCACAAACTAAATATAAAAGAGAACATACCATAAAGCCTAATATTAAAATTAAGAATTTTTTATTTAATTTACGGTTTTTTTCTTTATCAAGTTTTTCTTGTTCCTCAGCGCTTAATTCTTTTTCTTCTTCAAGTTTTTTTAATTTATATTCTTCAATTTGTTCTGCAGTTGCCCCTTCCAACCAGTATTCATCTTCTTGGGCTAAAGGAGTATCTTCTGCAGGTTTATCATTCTGTTCCAATTTAGAATCTTCTTCTGAAGATTGATCTTCTTTTTGAACTTCTTGCTCATTTTCATTTTTAGGTTCAAGTTCTTCAATCATTTATTTCACCTAACTTTATAAATTATTTAAAATATCTTCAAGTTCTGTTTCGGTAACCAATACTTCACGTTGTTTACCTTTTACTGTACTTGAAACTATTCCTAAGGATTCCATTTTCATTAATAATCTATTTGCCCGGTTAAAACTAATATTAAATTCTTGCGTAATTCTATTATTAGAACCAACATTATATTTTACAACATATCTTGCTACTTCTTCAAAAATTTCATCTTGATCATCATCAAATTTATTAATTATAGCTTTTTCCTCAAGATCACTTTCTTCGACAAGATAATTAACCGCATAACGTTCACTTAAAAAATTCGTTATTTTCATTATTTCCATGTCTTTTACATAAGTACCTTGAATACGTCTTTCACCGAAATCATCTACATATAGCATATCACCATTGCCAAGAAGTTTTTCGGCACCGCCATGATCAATAACTGTACCAGAATCAGAATATGACGAAAGTCTAAAAGCTATTCTTACTGGAATATTATTTTTTATAGTACCTTTGATAACATCTGTTGAAGGACGTTGAGTGGCAACGATTAGGTGAATACCTGCTGCTCTGGCTTTTTGAGTAAGACGTTGAATGCTGGTTTCAATTTCACTTGAGGCAACTGCCATTAAATCAGCTAATTCATCGATTATTACTACAATATAAGGCATAATTTGACCACCATTTTCCAAAACATTTTCATTATATGACTGAATGTTTCTGGCATGGAAAGTTTTGAAAACATCGAAACGGCGGTCCATCTCAAGCGTTGCCCAATTTAAAGCTGCTGCAGCCTTACGTGGTTCTGTTATTACAGGCATCGCAAGATGTGGAATTCCATCATAACATGATAGTTCAACCATTTTAGGATCGATTAAAATTAGTTTTAACTCTTCAGGAGTATTTTTATACAATAAACTTATAATTAATGAATTTATACATACACTTTTACCACTACCTGTAGCCCCTGCAATTAAACCATGAGGCATTTTAGCGATATCAACATACTCTTCATCTCCTGTTATATCGAGTCCTAAAGCTACCAATAATTTTCTATTATCGTCTAGGAATTTACGATTGTTTATTAAATTGCCAAGTGGTACCATTTTTCTTTCTTGATTAGGTATTTCGATACCAGCATAGCTTTTCCCAGGAATCGGATCTTGTATTCTAATAGATCTTGCTGATAATTTTAACAATAAATCCCGTTCAAAATTACGAATATTACTAACCTTTGTTCCCGATGCGACAGAAATCAAAAATTGTGTTACAGATGGTCCGCATATATACCCTGCTACTTTAGCAGCATAATTAAATTCTTCAAATGTTTGATTAATTATTGCACTTTGTTCATCAGCCCATGTATTCTTTTGATTGTTTTTGAACGTTTCAGAAGAAAGTATGCTAAGTGGTGGAAAGACATACTTAGTGCCTTTTCTTTTAGGAGCATCTGTTTTTATAATAGTTTTATTTTGTGGTTTTTCTCTTTCTCCTACTTCTACTTCTTTTTCGTATATTACCTCTTCCTTAACTTCAGTAGGTACCTTTGTTTTGTTAAGAGTCTCATCATTTGCTCCCACTACTATTTTAAAGCTTTCATCGAGATCACGTTTGTCATTTACTGAAACATATTGTTCTTCTTTACGTTGTTCACGTTCAAAATTTGGAACCGCCATACCATCATCGATATTTTTTGGAGCAGTTTGTTTAATATCTTCCCATTTTCCTACCGATTTACTAGCAGTTCTCTTAGGAGTTCCATTATCGAGAATTTCTAAATAATCTTCTGTTGTCATAACACGGTCATCTTGATAATAACTTTCTTTAGTCAAACCATATTCACGATTAGTTTGATCGCGGTAATCATCATATCTTTTTCTACCAGTTGTACTATTTTGACTTGTATCTGCTACCCTATTTGCTTGAGGGCCTAAAAAAGGTGAAACAAAAACATCCGGAGCATTTTTTATATTTTCTTCTTTTGCTTCTTTTGAAGTCATAGAACTAGCTTGATCATTTTCCTTTTCTAACTCTTTTTTATCATCCGAAAGAGTTGGAATATAAAATTCTTTTCTTTGATTACTCATCGATATTTTCCTCACTTTCTTTATCAAATTCATCTAAAACTGCATCAATTTCTTCTTTATTTAAACTGATCTCTTTGTTGAATATTCTCTTACTATAAGTTTTATTTGTTTCGTCAGCAACGATGTCGATAATTATTAATGCTATCTTATTTGTTGCTGCAGATATAGTTCCACCGAGAATTAAACGTTTAAACCAATATACAGGATTTGCATAATTTAAAACAGTAAAAAAGAAATTGGATACCTTCCCAATATGTATCTTATTGGCAGCCTTAACGGCTTTATTATTTTCTAAGCGTTTCTTCGTATCTAGAAAACGGAAGACTTGACTAACGCTCATTTCTCTAAAGGGCTTCAATAATTTACGATCAAATACTAAACTAATGCGATCAGATATGTAATGTAAGAATTGCAATAATTCATCTACAGTAAGTTCATATAACGGATACTTTGACTCTGGATAATATTCACCAGCTATAACGTTTACAGTTTCAAAAATAGTACTACCTAATACTTTCATTTTTTCGTTTACTGTAAAACCAGCCGTATCTTTTTTAAATTGTTTTTTAATTTCTTTGATTTTTTCTTTTAAGATTTCATCATTAATAGTATTGGTACTTTTTTCAAGATTTTGCAGACGTTTATCGGTCTTTATAGATACTATCATTAAAATTCCATAAATACTCGTAAATAAAATCATTCCTATGAGGACACCTGTAAGAAGAATAAAAAAACTTGTCCATGTAAAGTTTTTTCCTAAATTAGTAAAAAAAGAAGTAACTAAATCGTCGAGTGAAGTTAAAACTAACATATATCCTCCTTGTAAAAATCTGTATTTTTATCTATTATATATTATACCTAAAATTTCTTTTTTTTGCAAATCAACAACTAAATTTCTTTTTGTGACAATAAGATTAAAATACTCGCTTTTTTTACCTAATTATGATATACTTTAACAATATAGGAGGATGCTATGGAAAAACATTTAATTGCTTTAGATTTAGATGGAACCCTAATGCTTGATTTTTCTCACTACGATTTAGAGACTATAAATTATTTAAAAAAACTAATTGATTTAGGACACATTGTTATCATCGCGACGGGACGTCCTCTTCGTTCAAGTTACTTCGTATATAAAGCGCTCGGATTAACAACGCCAATAATCAATTATAATGGGGCCCTCGTTACAAATCCTACAGATAAAAATTATCCTATTACCGATTTTCGCGTAAAATTAAGTGAGTTAAAAGATATTTTGGAATTTTCAAAAGAAGGTTTAATCAACGCTTTCGCTGAAATATACGACACAATTTATGTCAATGAGTACAATGATAAAATTCATGATTTTCTTCATGTAGATGGTGGAACTTTAATCGAAGGTTCTATATCAGAAACCCTTCCTGATGATCCCCATGGATGTTTAATGTTTGTTACCAATGATATGGTTGAAAAACTACAACAGTATGTCGCAAAAAAATATTATCAAACACTACGTTCGAGATATTGGTCTATTGGAAATTACAATATTGTAGAAATTTATAATATCAGTGTTAATAAAGGCAGTGGCATCAAGGATGCTATATCATACTATAAGATAGATCCTAAAAATACGATAGCCATTGGTGATGGACACAATGACATTGAAATGTTCCAAAATGTTAACACTCGTGTAGCTATGGCTAACGCTCATCCTGATTTATTGCCATATGCCACTACTACTACTTCTAAATTTGATGAACAAGGCGTGTTGAAATTTTTAAGAACATATTTTGAATAAATAATAAAAACTATCATTTAATTAAAAATAAATGCAGGCCGAAAATAAAGCCTACATTTTTATTTTTATTAAACAAACTATCATTTTTTATCATCATTTTCAATTTTTTTAAACCAAAAAGACAATTTTTTATATATGAGCGATGTTGTAATCATAACTAATGTTGAAAGTACAAGATTAAAAGGTATACATCCTGCTAGAAGGTACATTAACTTATAATTATTAATGTTAATATTTGGTATAACAAGACATGCCTCAACAAATGATGATTCATTTCCAGCCCAAAATAAATTAATATAAAACGGGACTAAAATAAAATAATTGATAATTGCTGCTACTGCTACCCATACGACTGCTCCAAAAAACAGTGATAAATTTGCACCTTTCTTGGTGTGCTTTTTTTTATAAATAAGCCCTGAGCAAAGGACGACTGAAGCTCCTATGATAAAGTCAGCAATATCTCCTACATAAGCTGTTGAAGATCCAACTAACAATATTTTCAATATTGTTTTAATCGCTGTAATAATAATACCAACTAATGGTCCATAAGCAAACGTAGCAATTATGGCTGGTAAAGTGGAAAACTGCAATTCCAAAAAGTCAGGAAAAATGAATGGTAGTTTGATCCTTAAAAAAGGTAAATACAATATTGTTGAAACGGCCGATAAAACCGCTATTATACACATTCTTCTTATTAATAATTTATTTTTCATACTGCCTCCATTAATAAAACCACATCATACGACGTGGCTTATTGGTAGGAAGATTGATAACTTATGTCTATAATCTTCTCCCATCCAGACTTTACTGTCGGTTTTGGAATTTCACCAAATCATGCCTCTGCTTGTGGACTATCACCACCGGTCGGGAATTACACCCTGCCTTGAAGTATTTTTGTTACTTTCTATTTGATTTTTTAGTTTTATTACTCGCAATTTCTTTTGCGATTTCCATTTTTAAACTATCTTCTAATTCCTTTTCGTTAGTGAAAGATCGTGACGTATTACGAATGTTTTCATTAACAATTTTTCCTTTATTCATTATTAACACCTCTTGCAAAAAATATATGCTGCAAGGTATTAAAATATGAAAACTATTTATTTTTAAAAACTAATTCTTTAATATCAGAGTAATTGTAGCCTTTTGACAAAAGCTTTGCTATTATTTTGTTTTTATCTTCAGTTTTATTTAAAACTTTTTCATAATCTCTTAGAAGTAGCTCTTTGTCTTCATTACTAAATTCTATTTCTTCCATAATTTTTTTAATAAATGAAGCGTCAAATCCGTCTCTAAGTAATTTGTTAACCATTTTTTCTTTTTTACGTTTTACCGAATCATTTGTTTTTTTAGATGCTTCTTTGCGCATTTTTATTAAAATTATTTCGAATACTTCATCTTCATTATATTTTATTAAAGCATCGCTAATTATACTATCTTTTAAGCCTTTTTCGCGTAGAGTATTTCTAACATAGTTTTTACCCTTGGCATTTCTCACTGATGACTCAACAAATAATTTTGCATATTTTTCATCATCTATGAAATGGTAGTTTTCAAGCTTTTTTAAAATTTCTTGGATAGTTTCGTCGCTTAAAGCCTGTTCTTTTAAATAGCGTTCTACTTCTTTACTAGTTCGCATTTTAAAACTGATATAATTGAGCGTTTTATTAAAAACGTTGCCTATTTCTGAGGCTTTTTTGATTTTTTCCCACTCTTCTAGCGTGTACTCTTTGTCTTTAAAAATTCTATATTCAATAATTTGGTCTTCGTAAAAAACAATTGTGTCAGTTGCCTCAGCTGTTTTAAAAGTAACTTCATACTTTTGTCGGTTTTTTTTAACTTTTTCAATCTTTACAATCTTTGTTTGATTCTCCATCTTTTTCACCTATAGGCTTTTTCAATTGTGGATTTTCAAGATCAAAAGTAAAACCTTCACCATGAACTTCAGATGCCTTTGTTACCACAATAAATGCTGAACTATCTATTTTCAATATTGCTGAACGCAATTTATAGAATTCTGTTGTTTTTAACACACAGAAAAGAACCATACGGTCTTCTTCATAATAACCACCTTTAGCGTAAATTTCTGTTACTCCTCGACCCAATGTTTTATATATTTCTTGTTTTACTTCATTTGGTTTACTTGTAATAATATAAGCAGAACGAACATTGAACCCATTAAATACAATGTTATCTATTATAAAACCAGATATTAGAATGGTTAGTGTTCCATACATAATCATTGTCATAATACTTTGAAAATCATTAGGGTAAATTATAAAAGCTCCCGAAAGAACAATCACACCATCAATTATTATCAAACTCAATGAATGAGGTAAATTAAAATATTTTAAAAAAATAGCCTCTAGATTATCCGTTCCCCCAGTTGAGCCTCCATATTTTAAAACCGTTCCTATACCAAGTCCCATTATAGCAGCAGCCATAATGATGACTAACAATTTATTATCTGTATATAGTTTAATCAGTTCATCATTTAAGTTAGCATATTTGATGATTTTTTCAAGCCCAAAGGCATAAACGGGATATATCAAACTTCCATATATCGTTTTTAAGAAAAATTCTTTTCCTAATAGAAGTCCTCCCATTATTAAAAAGATAATATTGACAATCATTATGTAAAAAGATGTCGCAAGTTTAGGGGCTACGTTGTGAAGAATAATTCCTATTGTAGAAGCTCCCCCAAAAACAACATTATTTGGATCATAAACAAATATAACCGAAAATGCTAGACATATTACTCCTAAATTTATAAAAAGAAACTCTTTTAAAAACTTTTTGTTAAATATTTGTTGTTTGAGTTTGGTAAACATTTTACACCTCTTTTTTTGTGTCTACATTGTATTTTAAATAAGCATTTATAAATTTGTCTAAATCACCATCTAAAACATTGATAGGATTGTTCGATTCTACTAATGTGCGATGATCTTTTACCATTGCGTAAGGATGAAGAACATAACTTCTTATTTGTGAACCAAATGCATTATCATCAAGAGTTCCTGTAATACTTTGAAGCTTTTTCTCTTTTTCTTTTTGTTCTAATTGAAATAATTTTGATTTTAACACGGCCATAGCTCTAGCCCTATTTTGAATTTGACTACGTTCATTTTGACATGTAACTACTATTCCTGTTGGAATATGGGTAATTCTAATAGCTGAATCAGTACGATTTACATGTTGGCCACCTGCTCCACTCGCTCTATAAGTATCAACTTTTATATCTTCATCTGCTATTTTAATTTCAATTCTATCGTCTAATTCGGGTGTAACACTACAAGCGGCAAAACTCGTATGTCTTCTTGCATTTGAATCAAATGGGGAAATTCTCACCAATCTATGAACACCATGCTCAGACTTTAAATAGCCATAAGCATTTTTGCCTTTAATTAAGAAAGTAGCACTTTTAATTCCCGCATCTATTGCTTCTTGATAATCTAATAAATCAAAAGCAAAACCCTTTCTTTCAGCAAAGCGGCGATACATCCGGTAAAGCATAAGAGCCCAATCTTGGGATTCAGTTCCCCCGGCTCCAGGATGAAGTTCCACTATTGCATTATTATGATCATATGGCCCATTTAAAAGTAAATTAACTTCAAACTTTTCTAGCTTACTATTTAGGTTGTTAATGCTTTCATCAGTTTCCATAAACAATTCTTCATCATCTAATTCAATTACATCTTTAATTTCACTTAGTTCTTGTTTAACTTCATTTAAGTTATTAATTCTTTCTTTCGCATCATTCAGTTCATTTATTATACTAGATGCAGTGTTCGCATCATCCCAAAAATGGGGATCTAACATACTATCCTCTAGTTTTTTTATTTTGTTATGTAAAAAAGAAGGATTGATGACTTTTTCTAAATCATCAATACGTTTTTCAAAATCGTTATACGCTTTGACAATTTCGAATTTTTCCATAAATCCTCCTTTAATTTTTTATTTACCGCAGCAATGTTTATATTTCAAACCGCTACCACATGGACACGGATCATTACGACCTACCTTACCTTCTTTTTTAACGATAGGTTTCCGTTTAATTGTATCATCACTTGCAGCGTTAGTTCCTGTAGGCTTAGCTACTTCCTCACGTTGAAGATTTTCACGAAGTTGAGCACGATTTATTAATTGTGTAACTTCGTTTTGAATATTAGAAATCATTGTATTAAATAATTGGAATCCAATTTCTTGATACTCTCTAAGAGGGTTAAGTTGAGCGTATGATGATAAACCTACACTTTGACGTAATTGACTCATTTGATCGATATGATCCATCCAATATTTATCAACTACTCTTAAAAGCACAACTTTTAAGAATTCTCTAAAGATTTCGCTTGGGCAACTTGCCTTTTTATCATCAAGGTTTTTATATAATCTATTTAATACTTTTTCGGTAGCTTCATTTAAAGTTACATCTTCAAAATCTTCTTCCGTAAATTCACCAAGATTAAAATACATCATAATGAATTCTTTCATGAAATCCGTTACATTATTTTCTTTACGATGATTGTTTGAGAAATATTGAGGAAGGATACGATCTACTGTTTCTTTCATCATATTTCGTACAGTTGGTTCCATATCATCAATAAATAATATATCACTACGTTGTTTATAAATGATTTCACGCTGTTTTCTTAATACTTCATCATATTCAACAACTGATTTACGACGATCGAAGTTATCGCCTTCAACACGACGTTGCGCACTTTCAATGAAACGTGAAAGCATCTTCATTTGAAGTGGCAATTCGTTTCCTTCTTCATCTTTTTCATTTCCTGTACCCATTCTAACCATCTGTTTGAAACGTTCACTACCAAAACGACGTAGCAAATCATCTTCGGCCGAAAGATAGAATACACTATAGCCGGGGTCACCTTGACGGCCACTACGCCCACGTAACTGATTATCAATACGTCTCGATTCATGACGTTCTGTACCAATAACCGCAAGCCCACCTAAAGCGACAACACCTTCGCCTAGTTTAATATCGGTACCACGACCAGCCATGTTAGTCGCAATAGTAACAGCTCCCAATTCACCTGCGTGTTGAACTATTTCTGCTTCTCTTTCATGTTGTTTCGCATTTAAAACATTATGAGGGATTCCTCTTCGTTTTAATAAACTAGATAGTAATTCACTTGTTTCAATTGAAATAGTACCAACTAGCACTGGTTGACCCTTGGCATGACGTTCTGCAATATCTTTCGCTATCGCTTTAAATTTTCCATCCATTGTTTGATATATTTTATCAGGGTCATCTATTCTAATAACTGGTGCGTTTGTCGGTACTTCTACTACAAACATATTATAAATATTACGGAATTCTTCTTCTTCGGTTTTGGCAGTACCAGTCATACCAGCTAATTTATGATACATTCTAAAATAATTTTGGAAAGTAATAGTGGCGAGTGTTCGCGTTTCTTTTTTAATCTCAACGCGTTCTTTTGCTTCTAGAGCTTGATGTAATCCTTCACTGAATTGTCTACCATACATTAGGCGACCAGTAAATTGGTCAACGATAATAACACTATTATCTTTTACAACGTAATCAACATCTTTAGCCATTATATAATTCGCTCTTAATGCATTATTGATGTGATGGACAAGGCTTACATATTTTATATCATATAAATTAGGGATATTGAAAAATTTTTCTGCATGAGCAGCACCAGCATCATTTAATGTTATGTGTTTACTCTTTTCATCAATATCATATTCTTCTTTTGTCAATGTTTTAACAAAAGTATTTGCTTGAATATATAAATTAGGACCTCTTTTTTCACCACCAGAGATAATTAATGGCGTACGAGCCTCATCAATTAAAATCGAATCGACCTCATCTATTATCGCGAAATTCAATGGCCTTTGAACCATATCTTCACCATGAATTACCATATGATCACGCAAATAGTCAAATCCTAGTTCATTGTTTGTTGAATATGTTATATCACATGCATATTGTTGTTGTTTTTCTTCACTTGACATATCACGAAGATTTAGACCTACTGTTAAACCAAGCCATTCATGAACAGCACCCATATCATGAGCATCACGTGATGCCAAGTATTCATTAACGGTAACGATATGGACACCTTTTCCAGATAAAGCATTTAAATATGCAACCATTACTGATGTTAGAGTTTTACCTTCACCAGTTTTCATTTCGGCAATATTTCCATAATGCATAGCGATTGCACCTATTACTTGAACTTTAAATGCTAATAATCCCGTAACACGATATGCGGCTTCACGAGCGGTTGCATAAGCTTCTACTAGTAAATCGTCAAGCGATGCCCCATTGGCTATTTTTTCTTTAAAATAAAGTGTTTTAGCTTTTAATTCATCATCGCTCATTGCACGATATGTAGGTTCCAACGCCATTACTTTTTCTGCTATTTTTTCGCAGCGTTTTAATTCTTTATAACCTGGGTCAAATAATTTTTTAAACATAATAATAACCTCAATTTTCTATATATATAATACCACTTTTGCTTGATTTTATCAAGTGATAAGGAATATACCTTTTTTTATAAAAGAGCCCTCCGCCAATCGGCGAAGGGGAATTAATTGCTATTTAGCCCTCATGATGCCATAATCGCCATCATCACGCAAATACACTATTGAAACCTTATGGTCAACTGAATTGATAAACATATAGAAGTCATGACCTAAAAGTTCTGCTTGCAACATTGCTTCTTCTGGATCCATTACCTCTAAATCTACTTCTTTAGTTTTTACTATTTTATGTTTTTCATCTTCATCTTTCATATTTTCAATTTGAGCACTAAAGTAATTAGCAACTCCTTCACGTCCCCTAATAATCGAATTAATTTTCTTTTTATGTCTCAATAACTGTTGTTCTATTTTTTCTACAGCAAGATCAACTGACTGAAACATGTCTTCAGAACTAGTTTCAGCTCGTAAGATTAAATGTTTTGTTGGTATGGTTACTTCAACTACCTTATTATTACCATATTCCTTACATACAACATTAGCTGTTACATCTTGATGGGCAGAAAACATATGAGCTAAACTGCCTACTCTATCTTCAATATAAGAACGTAAACCTGGCTTTACCTCAAATTTGTTTTTTCCATGAACATTAATTCTCATAACGATCCTCCTTAATTTTTATTTTGTAAGATTAAGAAGCAGCGTTTAAAGTATCATAACAATCCCAAACCGCTTCTATTATGTCCTCATCTTTAACGATTTCTAGTACTTCATTTGGTCCTACGATATCATACATAAAAATATACCCGACTTCTTCTTTTTCTGATACCGGATGAAGGATGACAAAAATCATTTCGTCTAAAGGAATTACTGCAACTTGTTCAAATTCTATCATTTGACCATTCTCATCTTTTAAAAATACATTGTCATTGCAATCTTCATCAAAAATCATATCAATTGGACTTTTTTTCATAGCATCTACCTCTTACACATATATTATACCACAATAAATCATTTTCCATCAATATAAACGATAAAATTATCTTCAGTAGCGTTTAAAAAACAATCTAATTCTTTTTCCATTTTTGTATAACTATCAAACCAAACAAAAGTAAACCCTTGTAATTCACCAAATTTTAAGAAATTAGAAAAACCTGGATTGAACATTGAATCTTCGGTTATATCGATAATAATAAGCATTTGTTTTCCTATAAAAAAGGTATCTACCATCAAGTATTTTTCTTTTTCTATCAAGAATAAATTATAAAATGATCTTTTCATATTTATATTTTATCAATAAAATAATACAATAGATAATATTTGTTTTTTCTAAAATTATCATTAATATTTAAATATTAAAAAACTCTCTAAAAAGAGAGTTTTTTATATTTAAATTATAATTTACTAGCTTTTATTTCTTTAATATTTAAAGCTAGTTCTTTTTCCATTTCGGTAAAATCCATTAATTTTCGATGATTCTCACTTTTTTGTTTTTGTCTTAATGTATCAAGTGCTTGCTTTGCGTTTAAAACACTATCTCCATTAGCTACTTCTTGCGTAATTATGGTAGCTATATTATTGCTGAATTCAAGCATAGCTCCACTTAACGCATAAAAAGTTTCATTATCATCTTCTACCATAACAGCTTTTACGAAACCATTTTTTATTGGTACTACCACCGGAATATGATTATTCATAATTCCTAATTGCCCATTATTACCTTCTACAACGAGGTATTTAACATTATCATCGAAAACTATTCCTTTTGAAGAAACGATCGTTAGTTTGATCATTTATTACCGCCTCTTAATGATTCTGCTTTCTTAACGGCATCATCAATTGTTCCTACTAAACGGAATGCTTCCTCTGGCAAATCATCATATTTTCCCGATAGTATTTCCTTAAATCCTCTAATTGTTTCATTAACCGGTACATATACTCCTGGTTCTCCAGTAAACTGTTCTGCTGCATAGGTGTTTTGAGATAAGAATAATCTTATTCTTCTAGCTCTTGCAACTAAAGCTTTGTCTTCATCACTCAATTCATCCATCCCAAGTATCGCTATAATATCTAGTAATTCTGTATATCTTTGAATTGTTTTTTGAACAGCTCTTGCCACTTCATAATGCTCTTTTCCAACAATTTCTGGAGCTAAGGCTCTTGATGTTGATGATAATGGGTCAACTGCAGGATAAATTCCTTCTTCACTAATTTTTCTTGAAAGATTAGTTGTAGCATCAAGGTGAATGAATGTTGTAGCTGGAGCTGGGTCAGTATAATCATCAGCTGGAACATATACCGCTTGGATAGATGTTATTGATCCGTTTTTAGTCGATGTGATTCGTTCTTGTAAAAGCCCCATTTCAGTTGATAGTGTTGGTTGATATCCTACAGCTGATGGCGTTCTACCAAGTAATGCTGAAACTTCACTACCAGCTTGCGTAAAACGAAAAATATTATCAATGAATAATAATACATCTTGTTTTGCTTCATCTCTAAAATATTCGGCCATTGTAAGACCAGTTAATCCAACGCGCATTCTAGCACCAGGTGGTTCATTCATTTGACCAAAAACCATAGCTGTTTTGTCAATAACACCTGTTTCACTCATTTCAAAATATAAATCGTTACCTTCTCTTGTTCTTTCACCAACGCCAGCAAAGACAGATATACCTCCATGCTCTTGTGCAACATTGTGAATCAATTCTTGAATAAGAACGGTTTTTCCAACACCAGCACCACCAAATAGGCCTATTTTACCACCTTTAATGTATGGTGCTAGTAAATCTATTACTTTAATTCCTGTTTCTAATATTTCTACTTTACCGCTTAATTCTTCTAAACTAGGAGGATTTCTATGAATTGGCATTTTTTTAACATCAGCAGGAATCTCTTCCTTGCCATCGATAGCATCACCCAAAACATTAAAAATTCTTCCTAATGTAACTTCACCTACAGGTACCATAATAGGATTGGTAGTATCTTCTACTTCCATACCTCTAACAAGTCCTTCCGTAGCATCCATCGCAATTGTTCTTACTGTGTTATCACCAATATGACTCGCTACTTCAAGAGTTAAATTAATTTCGATTCCGTTATTAAGAGCAGCTGGTACTTTCACTTTTAAAGCGTTATTAATTTTAGGTAGTTTTCCTTCTTCAAATTTAACATCTACTACAGGTCCCATAACTTGAACTATATAACCTTTATTCACTTGTTTCACCTACCTTTCGTTAATTACACTAGCCCCACCAATAATATCCGTTAATTCTAACGTGATAGCCGCCTGGCGGGCTCTATTGTATAGTAATTCTAAATTCGCAACAACCTCGGTTGCATTATCTGTAGCACTTTGCATTGAATTCATTCTAGATGCATGCTCACTAGCTTTGGCATCTAACATCATGCCGTAAATAGTATTTTCAATATAAATAGGTAAAATAGTATTTAAAATATCCTCTTTACCACCTTCATATTCATAGGTTTTATTAATGTTTTTCACTTCTTTATCTTTAGAAATATCTGATATTGGAAGAATAACATTTGTTTCTACTTTTTGAATTAATGTGTTGACATAATGAGTATATATTATTTCTACTTTATCATATTTTTCAAGTAAGTAATCTAAAACTATTTGATGAACGACTTCACTTACTTGATAGAATTGTATATCATCTTGGAGGTTAAAAACATTAGGAGTAACAAGAGGATACTTCATTTTTTTGGCATATGTATATGCTTTTAATCCTAAAGGGTAAACAACATATGAAGTATTTTCATCCATTGCTTTAATTCTTGATGTTAACATTTTATTAATGTTACTATTAATTGCTCCTGCTAAACCTCTATCTGTTGATATTACAACAAAACAAACTTTTTTTATTGTTCGCATTTTCATAAGAGGATGGATAAAGTCATTATTATCACTATATAAATTACCTATTATTTCTTTAATTTTTTCGATAAAAGGTAAGTATGCCTTAATACTTTTTTCTGCCCCTCTTAATTTAGATGCTGATACCATATTCATGGCTTTAGTAATTTGGGCAGTTTTTTTTGTTGCTTGGATGCGAGCTTTTACAGCTCCTGTTGATAAAGCCATACTGGTTCTCCTTTATATTGTTTTTTCTAAATTGTATAAAAATTGTTTGATCACGTCGTCACTAGGAAGGGTTTTGTTGGTATCGATATATTTTGTAATTATTTTACCAGCATCAGTATTTCTTAATGCTTGATAAAGTTTTTGTTCATATTTTTGAATATGTTCTATTTCAATTTTATCTAAAAAGCTATGAGTTAAAGCATAAACAAGTATTGTAAGTTCAGGAGCCGTTACTTTAGTGTGAAGGTTTTGTTTTAAAACTTCAACAGTTCTTTTTCCTCTTTCAAGTTTAGCTTTAGTAGCATCGTCTAAATCAGACCCAAATTGCGTAAATGCTTCAAGTTCTCGGTATGATGCTAAATCCAATCTTAGCGTACCTGAAACTTTTTTTACTGCTTTTATTTGCGCATTACCTCCAACTCTTGATACTGATAATCCCGCACTAATGGCAGGACGAACACCTGAATAGAATAAATCTGATTGTAAGAAGATTTGTCCATCAGTTATACTTATAACATTTGTTGGTATGTATGCAGAAATATCACCAGCTTGCGTTTCGATAATAGGTAAGGCAGTAATTGAGCCTGCACCTAACTCATCAGACAATTTAGCAGCTCTTTCTAATAAACGTGAATGTAAATAGAAGACATCACCTGGAAATGCTTCTCGTCCTGGTGGTCTTTTAAGCAATAGCGACAACTCTCGATATGCGGTTGCATGTTTTGTCAAATCATCATAAATAATTAAAACATCTTTACCTTGGAACATAAATTCCTCAGCCATTGTAACCCCTGCGTACGGAGCAAGGTATAGTAATGGTGCTGGACTTGAAGCCGAGGCACTAATTACAATTGAGTAATCCATAGCATTGTGTTTCTTTAATGTTTCTACCACACTAGCAACCGTCGATTCTTTTTGTCCTATTGCGACATAAATGCAAATAACATTTTGGTCTTTTTGATTAATGATGGTGTCTACAGCAATCGAAGTTTTTCCAGTTTGTCTATCTCCTATAATTAATTCTCTTTGACCTCTTCCAATTGGAACCAAAGCATCAATTACTTTAATACCTGTTTGTAATGGTACTTTTACCGACTGACGTGCCATAACTCCTGTAGCTTTTTTCTCAACCGGACGATATATTTCCGTATCAATCGCCCCATTACCATCGATTGGTTTACCTAAAGCGTTAACAACTCTACCTATTAAAGCTTCTCCGACTGGAACTTCTAAGATATGATGAGTTGTTTTTACTTTATCTCCTTCTTTTATCTTTGAACAATCACCAAATAAAATAGCACCTACAGTGTCTTTTTCTAGATTTAAAACCATACCATAGACGTCGTTAGGAAATATTAATAATTCTCCATTCATAGCGCTTTCTAGACCATATATAACGGCTATTCCATCACCAACGCTTACGACTGTGCCCTCTTGGACTGTTTCAACCTTATTTTCATATTGTTTGATTTGTTCTTTAATTAGAGCACTAATTTCTTTTACTTGTAATGGTTTCATTATCTCACCTCCCCTTTAAGTTCATTCTTTAAATTAAGAATATTTTGAAGTAAACTTTGATTAATAATTTCATCACGGGTTTTTATGATTATTCCCGCAATAATTTTTTCATCTATAGTAAATTTTACTTCGACATCTTTTTGGTAATAAGTACTAAGTTTCTTTATTATTTCATTTTGCTTTTCTAAAGTCAATTGGTAACTAGAAATAACTTCAATCCTTTTAATGTTATTTAAATCATCAACCATTTGTCTTAATGCATTACAAATATTTGGTAATTCACTTAATCGTTTATTATCAATCAAAACAAATAAAAAGTTTTTAATTAATTCTTCATTAACAATATTAGCAATAATCTTTTGCTTTTCGGTATTTTTAATATTTGGATGATTTAAAATTTTATAAATATCACTATTTTCAAGAAAAGCCTTATTTACCACTTCAAGCATTTCTAAAATTTCCCTGTGATCTATATTTTTTTCAGTACCTAACTCTATCAAAGCTTTTGCGTATTGTAAATCTACTTCATTAATTCGATTACTTTCTTGCATGTTCTTCCTCAATTTTATCTAAAAATTCATTAACCATTTGTTCATTATCAGCTTTATTTAAATCTTTAGATACCATTTTTTCTGCTAAACAATACGCAACATCAATTATTTCATTTCTTATTTCTTTTTCGGCTTCAAGGCGCTCTTTTTTGATTTCATTTGATGCTTTAGAAGTTTCATACGCTATTTCTTCTTCAGCTTGTTTTATCATTTCATTAGCCTCTTTTTTGCCGATTGCTTTAGCCTCTTCGATAATCATATCAGCTTCTTTTTTGGTTGCTTCTTTTAACTCGCAAGATGCTTGTTCGATTTCTTTAGCTTCTTTTAGGGCTTCTTCTTTTTTACGAAGACTTTCATTCATAGCTTCGCTTTTTTTGGCAATAAAGTTTGTTACAATATTCCAAAAACGAAATCTAACCACTAAAATAAGAACTATTGTAGCACAAATTTGCGCGATAAAAGTAGCAGCCATTACATCAATTCCTCCAGCATCACGAAGGATGTCGATACCATTTTCAATTGCTGACTTTACAGCTTCTGCTACTTGATCCATATTCACCTACTGTTTATGCGCCAAAAGCAAATATTAATAATAATGCAACAATTAAACCATAAATACCTGTTGTTTCAGCGACAGCTTGTCCCATTATCATTGTAGAACGTATTTGGTTAACTGCTTCTGGTTGTCTGCCTACAGCTTCAACCGCTTTTCCAGCAGCGCCACCTTGTCCAATACCTGTACCAAAACCTGTGAATACAGCGAGGCCGGCACCAAGACCTGCACCAAGTTTTGCTAGACCAAAGCCGATTGTGTCCTTATGAGAAACAACTGCATCTGCTAATACTTTAAATACATCTGTAAAATTAAACATTTTTTTTATATCTCCTTTATTTTATTTTTTCATTTTTTAAACATCTTCTTCAGGTAGTTTTCCTGAAATAAACACAGTAACTAATAGTATAAATACATAGGTTTGAATAGCGCCAAAGAATATATCAAAAATGGCGTGGAATGCAGGAGTTATGATTGTTGACAAAATACCTCCTAGTGGAAACCAACCTATTTTTATCATTAATAACGTATTATATATTAGTGATAATATAACTCCACCACTTAGAATGTTTCCAAATAAACGTAAACCTAAAGAAAAAGGAGTCACAATTTCACTAATAATATTTAGTGGTAACATAATTGGTGTGGGTTCTAAAAAGCTCTTCAAATAATTTTTAAATCCCACTGTCCTAATGCTCGCAAACTGGATTCTGAATCCCGCAATAACACCTAACGCAACAGTTATAGCCACATTAGCCGTAGGTGATGCAAAACCAAATAACCCACTAATATTTGATACAAATATGAATATAGCCATTGTTAAAATATATGGAGCATATCTTTTCCAATACTTGCCATGATTAGTAATACACATATCATTGATCCATGATACAAGGGTTTCAGCTAAAAGAACTATCCCTTTGGAAGGCTTATTAGGGTCAGCATATTTTACTCTTATACCAATATCAATAACTAAAAGAATGAGAAAAGCAATAATTATCATTGATGCTTTAAAATTTGGTGACATTCTTTTATAAAATTCAAAAAAAGTTAAATAGGTCAATCTATCACCTCCCATCACTTATTGTCGTTTTTGGTTGCCATGCCTATAATTAAAGTTATAATTTTAATTACAAATAATCCCATAGCACTTATTATAAAACACCAGGTGTTTATGGTTAATGCAAGATAAAGGATTATTCCGTATATAGAATAACTAATCACATAATCTAACATTGTAACAAGTTTAGGTCTTGATACTTCGAAATAAAGCAATTTAGTTATTACAAAATTGCGTTTAAGAAAACAAAACAAAGATGCAAAATAAGTAATAATAAATATTAATGCATAAGTTGCTTGAAAAAAAGCAATGATGACACCAATTATTAGCGCTAGGGTAGTACTAACTATTCCTATTACATTTTCAATTTTTTCATTCTTTATTTTCCAAAGATTCATTTTCTTCATTTTCTTTTTGTTTTTCTAAAATTCTTTGTTTTTTTGCTTCTTCTCTTTCAATTAGTTTTTTATGTTCTTTATAGATGCCAAGAAAAAAATTAATTAGACCAATAACTAAAAAAACTAGTATCATTATCAACCAATAATTATTTCCTTTAGGGCCATTTCTAGATGCCAAATAACCACCTAAAACACCAATTAAAAGTGTTGTTAAAAAGCGCCAAACATTACTCATAATTAAATTATATATTTTAAAATTATATGCGGCTTTTTCTTTTTTATTTTTATTTTTCGCCATCAATCTCACACTCATTTATTTTATTAACGCGTCTTGCATGTCTGCCACCTGCAAAAGCAGTTGTTAAAAAAATATCCACATACTTTATGGCGTTAGAAACTGTTACATCTTTCGATCCAAGGCATATTATGTTAGCATTATTATGTTCTCTAGCTAGCATAGCATTAGCTTCATTAAATACAAGTGCTGCTCTTACGCCATGATATTTATTAGCGGTTATACTCATGCCGACACCCGTGTAACAGACTAGTATTCCTAAAGAATCATTATTTTGAACATATTTAGCAACCTGTTTAGCAAAATCGGGATAATCAACTGATTCGGTAGAATTAGTTCCGAAATCAATAACATCATAATTATTTTGTAAGTGCTTTTTAATTTCCTCTTTTAGAAGATATCCAGCATGATCTGATGCAATAGCAACTTTCATATTATCACCTCTCACATTCAATTATTTTATCATAAATGATATTTTTTTTCACTCTTTTTGGATATTTCTTTTTTTATGTACATTTTTTAACAAGCGATTTTTACCTAAATAAAAAAGGCATTTTAGTGCCTTTTTAGATTTTATCCATCTTTCTTTTTATTTTTATTATTAGAAATTTTTATTGATATTAGTTTAGGTTTTTTCGATATATTTAATTCTTTCGCTTTTTCCTTTTCCTTCTTCTGCATTTCCTTGATATTTGCAAAAAAGTATTTTTGAACTACCCTATCCATTACCAAACGGCTTGTCATCTCAGTTAGAAGTTTCTTTGTTTTTGCATCAAGTGTTAGATAAGATGTAATCAATTTTTGTTTTTTCTTATTAACATCAAGTAATGTTTTAGAATCAGTTGACTGTAACATATCAAATATTACTTCCACGAATTGTTGCTTTTGTAAGGCTGTTGTATCTTTTAAAATGTCCTTTACAATGTTTTCAATGTGAAGACATTCTTTAGTCACTCCATGTTCTTTCACAAAAGATTTTCCCAATACTTCCCAACTGAACACGTCATGTTGATATAATCCTACAGCATTACTATGAACAACAATTTCTTTTTCATAATGATCAAAGAATCGCCCTACAACGGCAGTTTGACCAATATGTAAACTAGTTTTTTCCATATTTTCTTTGAATCTTGGAATTAAATTTACATCTTCAGTAAAGCCAGGTCCATCTATATTATAACTATGAATTACTTTTTCTTGAGTTGAAATATCTGCATGTACTAAACTATACATCGCAAGATTTCCACCTTTTGAGTGACCACATATTATACCTTTTTCGACATCTTTTAAGGCCTTTTCAAGATATACAACAGATTTTGCTTGAGCAGGTGTCGGGGAGATACAAATCATATTAAAGTCTTCCCTCCATCCTACAATAGTATCATCTGTACCACAAAATATAATTACTCTTGCAGAGCTAGGTACATCGGCTGTTAAAGCACAAAATTGGGTTTCTTTTTCAATGTATATGTCGTTTACATAATCAGAAAGCACTACAGGTCCAAATCTTTTTGAAGCCCCCATAAGATAAAATAATTCAAAGATGTCGCGAGGAAGAATTAATCCTAAATCAAAGTTTTTTCCAACTAAGGCCTTTTTTAATTTTGAAGCAGTGACTTTTATCGTCATTTTTTTAACATCAATACTCTCAGCTATTTCTTTAAAAGGTAATTGAGCTAATTGTGATAAAACAACTGCATCAACTTCATTAAACGGATCTTGTTCAAATGTTATATCTCCACGCCATTTCACATAATCAATAATATTACTCATATCTTTTCTCCCTTCATTTTAATCATTGTTTTTGTTTTATAATTAATTGCCCAAAAGCAAATATAAATGACGATTAATAAACTAATAATTAAAGTAATAAAGTAAAAATTTCTAAATGTGCTTTTTTCTATAATATTCCCCGCAATATTATCAAACAAGGCAACATAAATTGCTTGTGATAAACTCATCAACATAATCGCGAAAGTGGCTTTATTTTTACCAACTAACTTCACAACAAAACCAAAACTTATATGAAGTATTATTCCAAAGCCAAGCCCTCTTAAGGCTGATGATATTACCGTAATAATAATATTGGCATTAATATAATTTATATATGTCCTAGTAACAAATGATAAAGAAGCAATAATTAGTAATAGGACAGAATTATCTTTATAATGATTTTTTTTATTAAAAATGTTTAATATAATAATAGTTAATACTTCAAATCCAACAAAATAAGAATAAACTAGTCCATACTTTGTCTCATCTAATCCTCTTGTTTTTAAATACAATGCATAGAACGAATCACTTGCGTAAATTGTACCATTTAACAGAATATAAAGTATTAAAAATAAAACAAATTGTTTATTTTTGAAAAGGGAAGTATATTTTATTTTTTCATTAACTGCCGATGTTACTTGTAGTTTTTTTAAAGAAATATACGCGATGGATGATATAATAAATAAACCCGCAGCGATGATAAAACATCCTTCATAATTTATCCATTTAATAATATATCCTCCGATGGCTGTACCTATAATATAAGCAACTGATCCAAACATTCTAATACTAGAATAGGAACATTCATTTAAATCTGCATAGACGGCAACAACCGAATCCATAAGACCATAATGACTTGAACCAGATATAGCGAGAAGGAATGTTAACACAATTAGTAAATAATAATTCGATGTAAAAGCTATTGTAATAATTATTATAGCTTCAATAACAGTGATTATGCTAAGCGTTTTTTTAGCTGTATTAACATTTTTACACAAATTAGCATACAATGGATTAGCTAGTATAGAAATGATTGGTGTAATGGATAATATAAAACCGATTGCCGACTCTCCTAAACCTTTACTCGAAAGATACAATGAGAAAAAGGGGTAAAATAAGGCATCTCCTAAATATCTTATTAATGATAATAATCTGTATTTAACTATTTCTTTCATAACTTTCCTCTTTATTATTATATCACAATTTGTTTTTTTAAAAAAAATAAAAGATAATAAATCGATTGTCTTTCTAATTTATCTAAAAGATGTTATAATAATAAAAAAGGAGAAAGCCTTATGCATAAAAACTTAGAACTTTTTTTAGAGTTTCTTAAAATAGGTGCTTTTACATTTGGTGGTGGTTATGCCATGATTTCCCAAATAAAAGAATTAACCATTGAAAAAAAGAAATGGTTAATAGAAGATGAACTATTAGAAATGCTCGCTGTATCAGAAACAACACCGGGACCTATCGCGGTTAATATGGCAACGTTTGTGGGATATAAAGTTGGAAAATTTTTAGGAAGCGTTCTTGCAACTTTAGGAGTTGTTCTCCCATCTTTAATAACTATTTTTATTATTTCCTTATTTTTTAACAGTTTCATTCAAAACAAATATGTATCATATGCGTTCGTGGGTATTAAATGTGCTGTTGCATTTCTTATCATAAAAACTGCTATTGAAATGATTATTAAATCTAAAAAGAACTGGTTTCAAATAACTATTTTAAGCGTCGTTACAATTTTAATGATTGTTTTTGATTTCCTTTCAATTAACTTCTCTTCCATTTTTTTAATAATTGTTGGGGGAATACTCGGTATTATCTATTATTCACTTTCTGAAAGAAAAAAAGGAGGGAACTAATGATGATACTTTTAAAACTATTTTTAGAATTTTTTAAAATAGGTCTTTTTACATTTGGTGGAGGATATGCGATGATTCCTCTAATAAAGGAAGCTGTTCTTAGTAACAATTGGTTAACTGAACTACAATTTTATGATTTTATTGGTGTTTGTGAATCTACTCCAGGACCTATCGCCATTAATATGGCAACATATGTCGGATCATCCACCGCTGGCCTTCCAGGAAGCCTCATTGTAACTTTCGCTGTTGTTCTTCCTTCTTTCATTATCATCCTTTTAATCTCCACAATTTTTCAAAAACTAAGCAATAACGTTCTAATAAAAAGAGCCCTAAATGGCATTAAGGCTGTTATTTTAGGATTAATTCTATCAACAGGAATTTTGCTTACTTTCAAAAGTTTAGGGATTACAGGTGCCGAATTTCATTTTAACTATAAAGCCCTTATTATCACATTTCTTCTTGGTATCATCTATTTTCTATACAAAATAGACCGAAAAAGAAAAATGGGTACAATTACACTTATAATCATTTCGGCTTTTTTAGGTGTATTTATTTCTCTAATAAACTTTTAACATATTAAAAAATTTAAAACAATTTACGAAATACCTCTAAGCAAAACGCTTAGAGGTATTTTTATACTTAATACTTCACAAACTGTGAGTTATATAAAGTAGCATAGAAACCTTGTTTCTCTAATAATTCCTTATGGTTACCCTGTTCTATAATATTGCCATCTTTCATAACTAATATAATATCCGCTTCTTGAATGGTGGAAATACGGTGAGCAACAATAAATGTTGTTTTTCCTTCCATAACCTTATTAAAAGCTTCTTGAATTTGAAGTTCTGTTCTAGTATCAATTGATGATGTTGCTTCATCAAGAATCAAAATAGAAGGAGAAATAAGCATTAATCTCGCTATACAAAGTAATTGCTTTTCACCTACTGATAAGTTACCATCATCACTAATAATTGTGTCATATCCCTCAGGTAACCGCATGATGAAATTATGAGCATGAGCTTTTTTTGCGGCTAATACTATCTCGGCATCAGTTGCCTTTTTATTACCAAAAGATATATTTTCTTTAACGCTGGCAGTTTTAATCCACGTATCTTGAAGAACCATACCATAATTTTTTCTTAATGATTTTCTTGTTACTTCATTTATATTGTATTCATCAAGCTTAATTTCACCTTTTGTAACATCATAAAATCTCATTAATAAATTAATCAGCGTTGTTTTTCCACATCCAGTAGGACCTACTATTGCAACCTTTTTACCTACTGGCACATAAAGATTAAAGTTTTCTATCAACTTTTGTTCAGATACATATGAAAAATAAACATTGTTTATGCTAACTATTCCTGCAACATCTTCTTCTAACACTTTTTCATTTTGGTATATTTTTTCTTCTTCTTCATCTAATAAGTCAAACACTCTTCTAATACAAGCAAAAGCATTTTGAAGTTCTGTTATAACTGAGGATATTTCATTAAAAGGTTTGGTATACTGATTAGCATAACTTAAAAAACTTGTCAATTCACCAACTGTAAGAGTTAGTGATAGCACAGGATTTATAACGAAGAGAGCTCCAAAGAGAGCAACTAGTGCATATACGACCGCATTTACAAAGCGTGTAGATGGATTTGTTAACGATGAATAAAATATCGCTTTTAAACTACATTTTTCTAACTCATCATTTATTAAAGAGAAATTTTTTACATTTTCTTCTTCGTGGGAATATGCTGCGACAACTTTTAAATTACTGACCATTTCATTAATAAATGCTGTTTGTTTGGATCTTACGAGCGATTGTTCTTTAAACATTTTATACGTTTTTGTCGCGATAAATTTCGCAACGAATAACGACAATGGTGTAACAATAATAACAACTAAACCGATAATCCAATTTATTAGCATCATAATTATAATGGTTCCAATTATACTCGCAATACCTGTAAATAATTGTGTAAAACCTAGCAATAAGCCATCTGAAAAAGTCTCAACATCACTGATTATAATGCTAACCGTTTCACCACTTTGATGAGAATCCAAATATTTAAGTGGTAAAACTTGGAGTTTATTAAAACACTCTATGCGAAGTCTTCTAGCAATCCGATATGTCATTAAATTATTTAAAGTCATCATAATCCATTGTAAAATACTAGTAGATACAACTACCACAATTATTTTAAATAGGATTTCTTTTAAACTTTGGAAATCAACATTATTTGTACCAACAATTACATCGAATGCTTTTCCACATAAAATAGGAACATAAATTGTGAAAGCTACTGTAATTATTGAAAGAATTAACGTAAGAATTACTATAAATAAATCTTTATCAAGATATTTCAAAACACGTTTAATAGTTTGTTTTTCCATTATTTAACCCCCTTTTTAAATTGGGAATAATATATTTCTTGGTATACTTCACAATTTTTAAGTAGATTATTGTGATTATCAAATCCTACTATTCTACCATTTTCTAAAACAATAATTTTATCAGCATTTTCTATTGATAACGTTCTTTGTGAAACAATAAAAATTGTTGGTTTAGGAGATAAATTTTTTAAGTTTTTCCGTAGAGCAGCATCTGTAGCATAGTCAAGAGCACTAGATGAATCATCGAGTATTAATATTTCTGGTTTTTTAACGAGCGCTCTAGCGATACTTAATCGCTGACGCTGACCACCGGAAAAGTTCTTCCCCCCCTGTTCAACTATACTGTCTAATCCTTTTTCTTTTTTTGATATTATGTCTAGCGCTTCACTAAGGCGACATGCTTCGATGATTTCATCAGTTGTTGCGTCTTTTTTACCCCATTTTATATTATCTCTTATAGTCCCTTCAAAAAGAACTGCTTTTTGAAGAACTATACCTACCATACCACGCAATTCTTCAATATTATAACTCATAATATCTTTTCCATCTATCGTTATTCTTCCTGATGTAGGTTCATAAAAACGTGGTATTAAATTCACTAAACTACTCTTTCCACTCCCCGTAGCACCGATGATTCCTATTGTTTCTCCCTTGTTAACGGTAAAACTAATTCCCTCAAGTGATGGCGCACCAGAATCTTTGTATTCTAACACAACATTTTCAAAAGAAATAAAGTTTTCAGCATTTTCTTTTATACTATTTTTATAAGTAATTGTTGTATCTTTTTCTAATATTTTACCTATTCTTGATGAACAAGCTAGAGCTTTAGTAATTGTAATTATCAAATTTGCTAATTTAACAAGTTCTACCAATATTTGTGACATATAGTTATATAGCGCTATTACTTCACCTTGTTTCAATACACCTGTATTAACTTTCATAGCCCCAACATAAATTAACAATACTATCGCAATATTAATTATTGTGTATGTTAAAGGATTCATGATATTTGAAATATTCGCAGCTTTATTTTGACTTTTTTCTAGCTTTTTAACCCTTGCACGATATTCTACTTTTTCATCTTCTTCAGCGGTAAAAGCTCTAATTACTCTTGTCCCATCGAGATTTTCTTTCGTAGCTTCTAAAACATTATCTAATTTTTCTTGCGTCTTCTTGTGCAATGGCATTGTGATTAACATTATTCCAAATATTACAATTGATAATACTGGTATCGCTATCCAAAATACATACGAAGTACTTGGAGAAACAAATGTCGCCATAATTGCTGCACCAAAAACAACAAATGGAGAACGTAATAATAACCTTAACCCGAGGTTTATTCCTGTTTGAACTTGATTAACATCACTGGTCATCCTTGTAATCATACTTGACGTCCCAAGTGTATCAATATCTTGAAATGATAAAGACTGTAACTTTATAAATAAATCTTTTCTAAGACGAGTACTAAAACCAACGGCACTTTTAGCTGAAAAGTACTGTCCTAAGACTGATAATGCTAAACCAATTAAACCGAAAGTTATCATAAGCATTACCATTTTTATTATATAACCAGTATCTTGGTTAGCAATTCCCCTGTCAATTATTTTAGCGACAATAATCGGTATTAATAATTCCAAAGATGCTTCTAATAATTTAAATAGTGGAGCAAGAATGCTTTCCTTTAAATAATATTTAAAATATGAAAAGACTTTTTTCAATTTTATCACCTCTCACCTAAAAAGTATCCTCAATCATTTTTTAGAACAAACATGCGGCGAGGATACTTGTTTTCGCCTTCTGTTAAAATAAAATTATTAGTTTCTATGAACTTAAAGTACTTTGATAGAAGTTTAATCCATTCTTCATCAAAATTAAAATTTAATCGTAAAATGCCATTTTTATGAAAATAATTTTTGTTTTTTCCATGCTTAATTTAGTGATTTTCATATTATTAAAACTATCGTTCCAATAGTTTTTTAATATTTCATACTCATTCATAAAAGCCCCATTATTTAATTTTTTTATGATACGAATACTTGCTCATATCATTCTTTTCTATTTCTAAAAGTTTAATTTCATTTTCTATTCCGCCCCCATAACCTGTCAAGGCATTATTGGCTCCTATTACTCTGTGACAAGGTATTATAATGTAAATAGGATTAACATGGAGTGCTCCCCCCACTGCTTGAGCTGACATCTTTGGTATTTTTCGTTCCTCTGCTATTCGTTTAGCTATTTCATTATAAGTTATTGTTTGGCCATATGGTATCTCTAAAGTAATATCTAAAACTCTTTTTCTAAAAGAAGAAAGATTGGTTAAACGGTATTTAGGAGTAAAACTTGGCACATCACCATTAAAGTAACCATCAAGCCAGCGCGATGTTTCATTAAAAATCGGTAAATCTTTATAAATTAGCGTGTTCTTAATTGATTTTATTTCATCACCATTTTCAAACATTAATCCCGTAAGATATTCACCATCGCTAGTTAAGATAATATTGCCTAGTAAAGATTGGTATATTTTATAATACATTATTTCTTCCATATGTTTCTCCCTTTAGTTATATAATATTTTATCATATTTTTAAAAGAAATGATTAAAAAGAGATTAATTATCTAAAATAAAAAATAGATTGATTAGAATTAGTATGAAATAAAAGTTTAATTTTTTCTTATTAAAACCACGATATTAGGGCTTCATTCCATGGCATTATATAAAAAGAAAAAGAGTCTCGTAAAATATCATTTAACACTTCTACAAGACTCTATAGTTTGCTGGCGGAAAGGATAAAAGTTCCTATCTTCAAAGAAAAAAGGTCTAACACAAAGTATCAAGCCCGTTAGGGATTTAATTCCCGTATAAAAATAGCGTAGTTACAAACAGGTTAATTCCTGAATGGCTACGCTTTTTCATTTGGTAAATCGACTTTACCAATTCCGTTATAGAAGATATCTATCTTCATTTGTCTATGACCATCGACCTTTTCTGCCTTGTGGATGATAATCTTTTCTATAAACTCTCTAGCTACCTCATGAGTCAGTGTATCAATTCTTGTGTATTTTTGGACTAGCTCCATGAAATGAGAGGTAGATGCTGATTGTTCATTAATAGCTTTAATTTTACCTTCTAACTCTACAATCTTTTCTTTTAGTGAAGCTTGCTCGAGTTCATAGTTTTCATTCATTTTCTTGAATCGTTCTTCAGAAACCACTCCTGAAATCTTATCTTCATATAGGTTTTGAATGATTGAATCAAGTTTCTCGATTCTGGCTTTTGATGCGTTTAGCTCCTTGTTGAGAAGATTAAGTGATTTTGCAATATTCGCTGTCGACTCACTGGACACAAGCTTCATGAATTCATCCTCGTGTTCCTTTGCAAACTCAATATGACGCTTGATATCTTCAAGGACGATTTCATCGATAATCTTAATTCTTATTTGATGAGCCGAGCACAATCCTTGTCTCTTGCGGTAAGTAGAACAACAATAATAATATGATTCTGGTTGAAGTGATTTAGTTCTGCAAACATATAGTTTCTTGCCACAGTCCGCACAATATAACATTCCAGATAGAACGGGCATTTCACCCATCGGTGTATTAGTCCTCTTTCTGCCTTCCTTTAACCTTTGCACAATGTCAAATGTCTCTTGGTCGATAATAGCTTCATGAGTGTCCTTGATAATTACCCATTTTGAAGGTGGGTTAATAAAGGACTTTTTGTTTTTGTAGGACTTTCTGCCAGTTTTGAAATTAACCGTATGGCCTAAGTATTCTTGCCTTGATAGGATATCTGAAACGACTGACCAATCCCACCAATAAGGGTCTATGTTGTCCTTGCTATGGGTGTTAGGTATTCCTTTAGCATTCTTGTAAGAAGTAACATTAAGCACCTTTCTATCAGTTAAGATTGTCGCAATCTTAGATGGCCCATTTCCTTGTACTGCTAAGCGGAATATCTCTTTAACAACCTCGGCAGCCTCTTCATCGATAAGCCAGTTGTATTTGTTGTTAGGGTCTTTCTTATAGCCGAACACTGGAATAGGAGCGGTAGGTTTTCCTGAATCACTCTTAGCTTTGATAACGGCTCTAATCTTCTTTGAGGTATCTTTTGCATACCATTCGTTGATGATGTTTAGGAAAGGAGTGAAGTCGCTATCTTGTTGGTTAGCAGAGTCAACACCAGAATTAATAGCTATGAACCTTATCTCATTCTCAGGGAATAGAATCTCGGTATAATAGCCGACCTTAAGGTAATCTCTACCTAAACGGCTCATGTCCTTTACGATGATCGTTGCGACTTTATCTTGGTTAACAAACTCCATCAATCTTTGCCAATCAGGTCTATTGAAGTTAGTTCCTGAATAACCATCATCTACAAAGAATTCAGTATTTTTGAAACCATTATCATCTGCGTATTTCTTAAGAATGTCCTTTTGATGAATGATTGAGTTTGAGTCACCTTGTAATTCGTCATCTCTAGAAAGACGGCAATAAAGTGCGGTGATTTTAGTGTTATCTGTTTGTGTCATCGTCATTGCCTCCTTTCTTTGAAATGACCATTATGGAATCGATGGTTCCATCTTCGAATAACTTTAAAGCGTATTCGATTGCTTGTTGCTCGCTCCAACCGAGTGACTTCTTGTAGTACTCGATTAGATGCTCGATGCCTTGAATCTTGGCACCTTTTGCTTTGCAAAGCTCTATGAGTTTTTGCTTGTAATCTGACATAAATACACCTCCTGATGTCAGTGTATATACATCACTCTTAATCCCTAAAATAGCAACTCATTTGCCCGATATAGATGAACCTTTTTGTTTATCTTTTGACTCGTTTAAAATGAGTTTTTTTAGTTTTTCTTTTAGTACCTTTTCAGACTCCGCACTACAAGGTATGGAGCTGATGACATAGGTGATATTATTGATTTCCTTTGTGTATGTATTAGTCTCCATAATCGTAGTGGCAACACTATCCCAGGGAGCGGTTAGGCTCCCCAGAATAGGCCTATAAATGGCTTGTGTTGCGTTTATTCCTCCGTATGGATAACTAATGCCTTGATAGCATTAACGTCGGTTAAATGGGCATCAATATACTCGGTTCCTTTGTATCCAATGTTGCCATTTACAGCATAGATTTCTTCAAGAACGGATACAGCAAGTGGCTTTCTGATGACGAACCAAAGATAGCTGAAATCACCGAATAATACCATTCCATCGGCAATGTTATTAGTGACCTCGACTTTCTTGCCGAAGATGGTATTGGTGCTAATATCGAAGATAGGTCTGCCATTTGAATCAGTAATTAATCTTACTTTCATCATTGTCTCGTCACTCATAACGAAGATGGCATCGTCCCTGTAATCCTTATTTAAAGAGAAGTATAAGGAAACAAGCGAATCATAGCTTAATGAAGATTCAGTCTTTCCGATATCGTAGTTAAGGATACCTTTAGGTTCATTATCACCAGAACCATTGATGATGGCATCTTCCTCGGCTTTAGCGAATCTCTTAGCGAACTTGGTGCTGATGTAGTTTTCAACATCGAATCCTGCATCGTGGATGAAGTTCTCATTAAGCTTTGCGATTGAGCCGACCTTGTGGATTACGATTTTGATTCTTTCTTCTGAATCAGAGTCGGTAGGAAGTAAGTCTTCCTCAGCTACGAATTTTGCCTTACCATTTTCCTTTACGATGTAGATGGTACCTGCACCTGCTGATAATGGCATAATAGTTCCATATCTTCTGAAGATGTTGTTGTCGGCAAGAGTCTTATCAGCCTTTTCGTTGAGTGAAGTTGGAAGTAGGAAGTTTGTGTCGAAACCACGACCTTCCTTCAATACATCGTAGTCGTATTTCTTTCCTGCGATGTAGTTTTTAAAGTTTTCTTTGTAATTTGCTAATCTAATCATTTTTTAATTCCTCCATGTATTTTGTGTGTCTTTTGATTAGTGTGTTGGCATAAGCCTTGGTGATGAACTTGTGGTATAAGGCGTACTCAATCATATTGTCGAAGTTGCCGAAGTACTTTGATTCATTACCGATTTGGACGTTGTAATAGCAGTTCCTACCGCCACGTGGCATAAGGAATGTCATGCTTTTGCCGTTATCCAAGAACATTACGTCAAGGACAACGAAAGCAGAGAAGTCGATATGTGCTAATAAGCGGTGTTGAATCTTGAAAGGTAGTTCCATTAGTCCCTGACCTCCTTGAATCTCTTGTCGCAGTAGTTCTTTGCATCAAGTAGTGTTGCGAATACAACTACGGACATACCTGCAACAACCCTATATGGCATAGGGGTGTTTGATACTCTTGAAACGATGACAGGTCGTTCCATCTTGTCTTGGTACAATGCGACACATTCTGAATTTGGTTTAGAGAACATGGCTTTGTCGCTGGCTCTAAGTCTAGGCATTGGACCGTAATAAACTCTTGGTTTCATTGTCTTTTATCCTCCATTTGAAATGATATTTTTGAGTTTTTTTGAATTAGGGCATATACCCCGTTTGAAATCGAATTTTTATGCGTGAAACCCCATGGCCGGTCTCGGAATCTATAGTCCTGGAGATGTGATGGCCCCTAGGGGGTCACTGCAGTTGTCGTAGTTGTCACCGCATTTAGGGCTTAAATATTTATATTTAATAATTAATTAATATTGAAATAAGCTTCTATGCGACAGCACGACAACTACGACAACTAGGCCTTAAGGAGGGTGCTCCTCATCGTAGATTGCAGGATTCACCTCATAGATCGTGCCTCTGTTGTGGGCCCTTGACGTTCCTTGCTTCTCACGAAGATAACCATTATCAACAAGAAGAGTAATAACTGCTGTTGCCTTGTCCTTCTTGTTCATGAACTTTGTGGTCCTGCAGGCATCCCTGAACGAGATTTCATTGACCTTCGACGCCTTTATCTTCTCTAGGAAGTTGAGTGCTTGCTTCTTGATGGTCGAGTCGTCCATGAAGTCGAATGCGTATCTGGCGTGCTCAAGGAAGTAGTCACCAAGCCTTATGGCGTTTTCCATATCTTCCTTCTGGACCATCCATTCGGCTGAATCATCGGTCGATGGAGTGTATAGGAAAGCATCGTATCTGACGTTCCTTGCACGAGTTATCAGTGCGGATATCCTTAGGATGTTGCCGACAAGCTTTCCTGCCCATCCGCCTATTTCCTTAAGGTCGGTGACAAGTCTTGATTCGAATGACTCGTAATAATCCTTTAACAAGGAATAAGCATCATCCGACAAAGTTATGTACTTTGGTACGGTCTTAGGCTCATTAAGAATCTCGTGTATTAAGTCGCTGAACCTTTTCTTGTTTTCAAAGTCGATTGGCTTAGTCTCAAACCTTCTTGACCCGACAAGTGATTTAGGAACTGAATATAGGAATCTAGCCGATAAGCCACGTCCTGTGAAAGTGCCATTGTTAACCACGTTCTCTAGTACCTTTGGTTGTACCGTTAGAAGAATGGTTAATCTTGGGTTCTTCACATAAAGCGATGGTCTACCGATGCGACTTACCTTAATGAAGTCACCAGAGTAACCCTTAAGGAAGATGTCGATGTTAGGGAAGTTGGTGTAGCTTCCTGATAAGATATCGAAGATACCGCCTTCACTAGAAACAAGTGCTATGCATCCGTCTTGACTTTCTATTTCATTTGTTAGGCTTTCAGAAGTAACATCATCCAAAGTAAGCGAAATGGGTTTAATCACCTTATGGCTTGCGTACTTGTTGAACGCATCATCGTATTCGTCTTTCGTGATTTTGCCATTTTCGTATTCTTTGGTAGCCTTTTTGTAGCGTTTCTCTAAAGATGCGTGTTCCTCTTGGCTCTTTAGGACGTCTATTGAATGACGCTCATTGTACTCGGCCTCGAATGATTGAATGACCTTTATTATTTGGTTGAACACAGCTGACTTTCTGTCTGATGGCTCAGCCACGATCATGCAGTAAAGCGATAGTTGCTCCTCCCAGTCAGCCTTGCCTACGACCTTGTATCTAGGTTGCATTGCGATGGACATAAGTGCCAATGATGCAACACCTGCCATATCGATGGGAGTTTGTGTTGATTCGGCAACATCCAATACATAGTTCCTTAATGCATCTGGTAAGGCATCTATAGGGAATGCAGGTAGATTAGCATCATCAAGCGGTATGATTTCATCCCATGTAGGGTTGTTGTACTCGTCAGGCTTAACATAGTTAGGATTGGTCGCTATTGTTGATTGATAGTACTTTAGGGCAGATTTCCAGATTGCATTTAGCTCATCCTTTTCTAAAGGTGGAATACATTTACCAGCTTCAAGTCGGTATTGCTCTTTGGCTTCTTTCGATAGACCATAACGCTTAAGAATCCTGACTGCGAACTTATGCATCGTGGAGTTCCTAGAGCCTTCGGGTATTGTCGAACCATCATCTAAACCAGCGAACGCATCAGCCTCATCTAATTCCTTTAGGAAATCAGTAAGGCTCCTATATCCATCAACGTAGTCGACTTCGGGATTATCCGTTCCATAGAAGAACCTAGCCGAGTCTAAAGCTTTTTCGTCCACATAAGGGAATATAGAGTGAATCCTGACTTTAAGGTTTCTATAATCTTCCTCATTAGTGATTTCATTGATTGGAAATATCACATGGAATCTAGGTCTTGGAGACTTATTGTCCTTTTGTTTCATGTGATGACGGCTGTACTGAACTAGAAACGGAACACCATAGAAGAAACTAGAAACATCCTTTATATCTAGCCAGTCTTCTGGTTTATCCGAATGATCGTTGTCGATATCGAATGGAACGCAGTTGGCTGATAGGAAGTTGGCCTTACATCTATAGTTATTCTTATAGGACGCACATACATAATCGTGGGTGCATATACTTTTGAACGTTTCAATATCGTCGACTTCGATTGGATTAAGGTAGTTGGTGTTGAATTGTTGCTGAAAAGCATTGCTTGGACTGATTTTGAATTTAAATTTCATACATGTTTTAATCCTCTCTTTCATGAGTAGTAGCGGAGTAATTGACTGGCCAGTGCATTTATTCCTTATGAATGTTCTTTAGCGACTGCATTCATCGAAAAGTCAGGTTTCCCACTCCTTTAATGGCGAGCAGGTTCCATTTTTGCCGGCAAATCATGTAACTATTTTTGCCTTCATAGGTTTATGGCAACGTATCGCCAATCTGCCAAAAATTTCTTGAACTTTTTTCCTCCTCAAGTCTTAGGCGGCACTTTTGAACCAAAAGTTCGGGTTTTGAAGAAATCTTTTTCACTTCCTTCAATAGTCAATGGCCCAAACGGTGCTTACCTGACGAAACTTTTTTCAGCTTCTGATAGTCAAATGGGAAGTCGACGAGATTTTGCCAAAAGGAAACGATAAATATTTCCTTCTAGTATCCCTTGGACACATAAGTCGTTTTTGGCCGAAAAATATTTAACTTTTTCTTCCTCAAGTCTTAGGACCGATTTTTTGACTTAAAGTTCGGGATTTTTAAAAACTATTTTCCTCCTCACATCTAAGGCGGCACAAAAACGATGAAAGTTTGACTTTTTAGAAAAGAAAATAAAAAAATCCCTGAAATAAATCAGGGACGAATTTGAGAAAAATATAACAATAAGCTGATGATAATGTGTCGAATGAATAGATTTTTTGAGAAAAAAGTGATATAATTTCTTTATATTTATGAGATGAGGTGCATTTATGAAATATTCAGAAGCTGTAAGACTCTTAAGGAGGAAGATGCTATTAACTCAGACTGAGTTTGCAAAATATATGGAAGTTTCTTTCGCGACCATTAATAGATGGGAAAGCGGAGAATATGAACCAACTATGAAGATGAAGCGTAAATTATCTCCTCTTTTTGAGCAATACAAAATTGAAGTGGAGGTTAAGTAAAATGGCTAAGAAAGTTAAAGAACAAAAATCTATAGAACAAACTATATGGTCTGCTGCAGATAAGTTAAGAGGTGCTGTTGAACCTTCAGAATACAAACACGTTGTTTTAAGTTTAATCTTCTTAAAATATGCTAATGATAAATTTGATGAACATAGAAAGAAAATGATTGATGCAGGTCAATCCGCTTTCCTTGAAATGATGCCATTCTATGTAAAGGATAATGTTTTCTTTATTCCTGAGTGTGCTAGATGGTCATTCATCATGGAAAATGCAAAACAAGCCGATATCGCTATTAAGATTGATACAGCATTGCATGAAATTGAAAGCAAGAACGCGTCACTTTCTGGTGCTTTACCCGATAACTATTATTCTAGATTGCACTTAGATTCAGGATGCCTTTCATCTTTACTTGATTTAATTAATGGAATTGACCTTCAAAAGGAAACTGATAAGGACGTATTCGGTAGAGTCTATGAATACTGCTTAAAGGAATTTGCTTTGAAAGAAGGCAAAGGTAAAGGTGAATTCTATACTCCTAAGTCAGTCGTTGCACTTTTATGTGAATTGATTCAACCATATTCAGGTATTGTTTACGATGGTGCATGCGGTTCTGGTGGTATGTTCGTACAATCTATGAGATTCGTAGATGAACACAAAGGTAATAAGCGTAATATTTCCGTTTACGGACAAGAATATACAGATACAACAAGAAGACTTTGCAAGATGAATTTAGCTATTCGTGGCATCTCAGCTAATCTTGGCGAGTTCGCTGCTAATACATTCTTGAATGATAGACATAAAGATTTAAAGGCTGATTTTGCATTAGAAAATCCTCCATTCAACCAAAAGGACTGGAGAGAACCTACTGCTCTTTTAGATGACCCTAGATGGAGTGGATATAAGGTTCCACCTGTTTCTAACGCAAACTATGGTTGGCTTTTAAATACACTTTCTAAATTAGGCCAAAATGGTGTTGGTGCTGTACTGCTTGCAAATGGTGCTCTTTCGGCTGATGGAGATGAATATGAGATTCGTAAGCAAATGATTAAGAATGATATGGTTGAAGCTATTCTGGTTCTTCCTATGAAACTTTTCTATACAACTGATATTTCTGTAACTTGTTGGATTTTGAATAAAAATAAGAAAGCTAGAGTTGAATACAGAGATAGTGGTGATGTTTCATATCGTGATCGTTCTGGTGAAATATTATTTATGGACCTTCGTAGAATCGGTCATCCATATGAAAAGAAATATATCGAATTCACTCAAGAAGATAGGGATATAGTTACTGATAAATTTAAGGCATGGAGACAATCTGATTGGAGTGAAGATTATTGCGACGTCCCAGAATTTTGTCACTCAGCTTCTGCAAGCGAAATCATCGAAAAGGATTATACATTGGTTCCTAGCAGATATATTGAGATGATTAATAATGAAGATAATGCAGATTACGATGAAAAAATGAAATCTCTTCAAATAGAATTATCAGATTTATTAGGCAAAGAAAACGAATCAAAAAAAGAGCTTCTTGAAGTGTTGAGGGGGTTGGGTTATGAAATCAAACTCTAAAACACTAGGCGATATTATCAAAGCAGTCGACGAGAGAAATTCTGATGAGAAAACTAAAGAAGTTTTAGGAATCAGCATCAATAAAGAGTTCATGCCGTCTGTAGCGAACATTGTAGGCACAGATTTAAGCAAGTATAAACTTCTTAGAAAAAGCAGATTTGCTTTTAATTCCATGCACACAGGAAGAGATGAAAGACTTCCGATAGCTTTGTTTAAGAGAGATGATATTGCAATTGTTTCACCTGCTTATTTTATGTTTGAAATCAAAAGCAAAGATGAAGTTGATGAGGACTATCTGATGATTTGGTTTCAAAGACCGGAGTTTGACCATATTTGCTGGTATATGACTGATGCAAGTGTTCGTGGTGGGTTATCATGGGATGATTTTTGCCGTATAACTATCGAGCTTCCTTCAATTGAAGAACAACGCAAAATCGTTCATGACTATAAAGTTATTGTCGATAGAATTGAGTTGTTGAAAAAAGTAAATTGTAATTTAGAAGAAGAAATCAAAACACTCATACGAAAATCAATCGATGAAAACGGTAAAAGTGTTTTGTTGGAAGATTATTGTAATATTTTTACTGGAAAAAAAGATGTTAACCAAGCAGTTGCAGATGGTAAATATAATTTCTATTCGTGCAGTCCTGAACCTGTAAAATCGAACGAATATATTTACAAAGGTGAAGCTATTTTAGTTGCAGGTAATGGCTCATATACTGGAAGAACAATTTATGTGAACGATACATTTGATTTGTATCAAAGAACTTATGCAATCGTTGCTAAAAATAGTGAAAGTTGTATATTTTACATATTTTACGCTTTACTTCAAACGATTTTTCAAGATGCTATTGAGAGTAAATTGCATGGCTCGGCAATTCCATATATTGTTTACAACGACTTAGCAAAAATTGAAGCAAAAATAAAAGGAGATTTAGACTTTCTTGGTGACGCCATTAAATCGATTTTAAAACATGAACATATTATTAAGAATGAAATTTATGCACTTCTTAATATTCGAAATAGTTTGTTAAACAAATTATCTAAGGAGGTGGGTTAGTATGTCTATTTTTGATGAATCAACTTTAGAACAAGCAATCATCGATAAATTGGTATTAGAAGGCTACTCTTATATTTCTGGTGATAATCTTCACAGAGAATTAACAGACGTCATTATTGAAGATGATTTAGCTGCGTTCTTAACTAGAAAATATGCTGCAAACGGAATCACAAACAGCGAGATTCAAAGTATTATTCGTTCTTTAAAATCTGCATCCGCTCTTCCTGTTTATGATGCAAACAAAAAGATGTTCAAGAAAATGGTTGAAGGTGAAATCTTCGTTCGTGAGGATAGAAACTCAAAAGACTTCTTGCTTCAACTAATTGACTTCGATAAAGATGATAATAAAAACATCATTAAAGTTGTAAATCAATTAACTATAAAGAGTTCTACATCGACTCGTAGACCCGATGCCATCATTTACGTCAATGGTCTTCCTGTTGTCGTTATGGAATTCAAGTCTGCTGTCAAAGAAGATACAACCATTCATGACGCTTATGTTCAAATAACAACACGCTACATGAGAGACATTCCTGAGCTCTTCAAGTATAACTGCTTTGCTGTTATCAGCGATGGAGTCAACACTAAAGCAGGCTCTATTTTCTCTGACTATGAGCATTTTTACTCATGGAGACGTAAGGCAGGAGATGAGAAGCCATCTGACGGAATCGATGCTCTTGATACCATGATTGGCGGTATGCTTCATCCTGAAGTTTTATTCGATATAATACATAACTTCATATATTTTCCAGATTCTGATAATGGTAAGTGCTTAAAGGTTGTAGCATCATATCCACAATATTTTGCCGCAAATAAGCTTTTAAATAATGTTTTAAGACATAAGAAACCAGGCGGCGATGGAAAGGGCGGTACTTACTTCGGCACAACTGGCTGCGGTAAGAGCTTTATCATGCTTTTCTTAACTCGTTTGTTGATGCATGAAAAATCATTGAATAGCCCTACCATCCTTTTGATTACAGATAGAACAGACCTTGATGAACAATTAAGTGGTCAGTTCGTTAACTCCAAGAAGTTCATAGGCGATGACACAGTTGTTGAGATGGACTCAAGAGAAGGCTTGAAAGACGTTCTTGAAAAATCAGCATCTGGAGGCGTATATCTTACTACTATTCAAAAATTCGCTGAGGAATTTGGTGTTTTGAGTAATCGTTCTAATATTATTTGTATTTCAGATGAAGCTCATAGAACACAAACAAACTTAGATCAAAAGCTTGTTGTTAAGGCTGATGAGGTTCTTTCTAGATATGGTTTTGCTAAGTTCCTTCATACTTCATTGCCTCAAGCTACATATATCGGTTTCACTGGTACACCGGTTGATGCAACATTGGAAGTATTCGGACCTGTCATCGACCAATACACAATGACTGATTCCGTAAAAGATGGAATCACAGTACGCCTTGTATATGATGGTAGAGCAGCTCGTGCTTGTTTGGATGAAAGCAAAGTCAAGGCAATTGAGGACTATTACAAGAAATGTCTTGATGAAGGTAGCAACGAATATCAAGTCGAGGCTTCCAAGAAGGCTGTCGCAAACATGGCAGCCATCGTTGGTGATGAAGAAGTATTAACATCGGTTGCAGATTACTTCATTGACCATTATGAAAAGAGAGTAGCTGAAGGCTCTACGGTTGCAGGCAAGTGCATGTTCGTTTGCTTGAATAGAGAGATTGCTTTCAACTTCTATAAGATATTAAAGCAAAAAAGACCTCACTGGTTTGTTGAGGAGGTCTCAGTTCCTGGAGCAGTTCTTTCAGAAAAAGACAAGAGAGAACTAATGCCAATGCCTATGTGTAAATTGGTTGCAACACGCTCTAAGGATGACCCTCAAGAGATGTATGACCTTCTTGGCAACGATGCGGATAGAAAGAATGCTGCGGTTCAGTTCAAGAACGTAAACTCTAACTTCAAAATCGCTATCGTAGTTGATTTATGGCTAACTGGCTTTGATGTTCCTTTCTTAGACACAATCTATATTGATAAGCCTTTGGCACAAAAACACACAATCGTTCAAACCGTTTCTCGTGTCAATCGTTCTTATCAAGGTAAGGACAGTGGCCTTATTGTTGACTTTATTGGTATTAAGCAAGGATTGTTAGCTGCATTAAAGAGCTATACGGACTTTGACCCAGACTCATTTGATGACAATTCGGTTCAAGCTGCTATTAGAATTGTTAAGGACCAATTGGAAGTGTTGGATGCCATGATGAATGGATTCGATAATTCATTGTATTTCAATGGTACTCCTCAACAAAAACTTCAATGCTTGAACCTTGCTGCAGAACACATACAGACTTCAAAGGAATTAGAACAGCGTTTCATGTTCAATGTCCGTAGACTTACTAAGGCATTTAATCTTTGTAACAGCGGTAAGGATTTTGAAATGGATATCTTGGATAAGATTCATTATTACCAAGCGGTTCGTTCTATCTTGTTTAAGCTTATCAAGGGCGATGCACCAGATATCGATACAATGAATGCACACGTCATGAAGATGATGCAGGATGCTATCAAGTCAGAAGGTATTGAAGAGGTGTTCTCGAGCGAAACAGATATGGATGCTGAATCGGTAGATTTATTCAGTGATGAATACCTACAAAGAATCAGTAGAATCAAACTTCCAAACACAAAGATAAAGTTGTTAACTCAATTGCTAAAGAAGACTCTACAAGATTTCAAGAAGGTAAATCGTATAAAAGCTTTAACCTTTGAAGAGAGACTTCAAGTGATTGTTGATGACTATAATAGCCGTATGACCGACAAAGAATACGTTGAGGAAGTTCTAAATGATGTTGCTGACCAAATGATTGAACTTCTAAAGAAACTTAACGAGGAGCAACAATCATTTGAGGAAATGGGCATCGACTATGAGGAAAAAGCATTCTTCGATATCCTTTTAGCGGTAGCGGATAAATATAACTTCACATTTCCTGAAGACAAGAATATAGAACTTGCTAAGGCGATTCATGAGAAGATTAAGGATAAATCCAAATATTCAGATTGGCACAATAGAGCTGATATCAAGGCTGAAATGCAAGTTGATATTATTTTGCTTTTAGCTCAGTTTGGGTATCCTCCAACACCGCCTGAAGTCTATGAAAAGGTCTACGCTGACATTATTGCCCAGGCAGAAAACTTCAAGAAATATGAGGATTAGCCATGACCAATGAAGAAAAACTAGATTTTATTAAGGCCAACTATAAGTCAGCTCGTTGTTGGGAGCTACTCCAAGGTGAAGAGAAACTTATATTTTATGAAGAGTGGATTAAAACTTTAATGAATATAATTCCAACTAATCTTTATAAATATAGAAGTTGCAATGAAGATAACCTCAAAATGCTACAGAATAAAACTGCATGGTTTTCTTGCCCTTCGACTTGGAACGACCCGATTGATGTGACCGTAAGCTATGACTTGGATAAAGATGCCGATGAATTAGAAAAGAATTTTGATCATTACGTTTTCAAGTTTGCCTTTGCGTTTATAAATAAATACATTGAGTCTTTTTGCAATCAAAAGAAATTTGTTACTCAGGAACAGGTAAGAGAAGTTTACTACAAAGCTTTTGAAGGCGAAGACGGAATAAATGTTGATAGAATAATTGCTTATCTTGAACCTGTTGTCGGATGGAAACCAGCAAGACAAATTGCGGTTAAAACTCAAGAAGCTTTCATGATGGTCGAGAAAACTGAGTTTAAAGAACAAATAGTAAACGGTTTTAGACAATTCCTAGGATTCAATGATATTAGAACGAAAATGTTCATGTATTCTTTATCAGAGACATATGAGAATAATCATCAATGGGCCATGTACGCTGATGGAGGTAAAGGGTTTTGTATTGGTTACGAAATAAAGCCTAAGAGCAAAGAGGAAGCTAGTATGATTCCAAATCTTCTACCTATTTATTATGGTGAAAAAGATGACCTATTACTTTCGCGAATGCTCGATGAAACACTAGAGTATGTGATGAGGCAAGAAACGTTAGGTGATTTAGTTAATCAAGAAAGCGAATCATTATATGTTGCTTTGCATACAAAGACACTGCAATGGATTGGCGAAGAAGAATGGAGGTTTATCATTCCAATAGACCAAGCAAAATACAATGCCATTCCATTCGATTTTGCAAAATCTATATATTTGGGTGAAAACATAGAGCCAGAATGGAAAGAAAGACTTATATCAATCGCTAAAGAGCAAAACTTGAAAATCTACCAAAGACAATTAAATAGAACTAAGTCTAAGTGGATATATTCAGAAGTGTCCATATAAACAAAAATACCTCACCCTTGAGCTAATAACTCTTGGATGAGGTTTTCTTTTGGCCTAATTTAGTTTAATCCCTTACGGGGTTCATCTAATTGTATCAAACCTATGCTTTTCTTATGTGTTAGTAGAGCAATTTTAATACAATTTGGCATACCCTTTGAAATTTTGGCATACCTGCTCTACTTTTTGGCATACCTAGTGAGATTTTGGCATACCCCTATTTTTCTTCCTCGCCATCAAGCAATTTAGCAAATATATCTCCACATCTTCGCCATTGAAGATCTCAGTATTTTGTTTGGAAACAATTTGCACATCCACTCTAACTGGGTCAGCCAGAACAAATCTGATTTGAAGTAGTAATCTCCAAACGGAACACTATCGACCGAAATGAAGCCAATTGCCTTGGTCGGATGCTGATTGATGTAATACTGCGCTATCATTCCTCCAAGCGACTGTCCAATAAATATGGCTCTGCCTATTCCTTCAATTTTAAGAATACTATCCAGTTCATTGCAAACATTGGCATATGTAAATTCATCATATGGTCTCGACTTAGGACGTATGGGTACATCTAAAGTTGAGATTTATCTTGCTTCCCGGCAACTGCTGCAGCATGTGCACTGGCCGGCGAGATTGTAGAAGCGTTAGCATTTCGCCTTTACTTAAGCCTGTTCAAAATCATCTTTTCCAACGCCGCAGATCGGACAACACCAATCGTCCGGTAAGTCTGCAAATGCTGTGCCAGGTGCGATACCGTTATCCGGATCGCCTACCTCCGGATCATACTCATAACCACATGGGCCACATACGTATTTTTCCATTTCGTTATCCTCCTAAAAAATATTATTCCGCCTTCCAAAGGCCGTGAAGGTTGCAGTAGGCATAAACAGCGACAACAGCGTCATCATCTGTTAATGCGAATTCTACACAAGGTTTTTCGCCGGGATGCAGTGTTTTTCTCTGTGCACCCTTGGTTGTCTCCAACGCAATCCACTCGATGTAGTGAACGTCTGCCATTGGATGTTCTACAGAACCTACAGTGACAACAACTTTGTTGCCTTCAACGCGAACGACCGGAACATGTTTTTCAACAGCTGCATCAGTTGTTCCCGGAACCAGCTCCTTCATTTTCTTGCCGCAGCACATCATCGGAACACCGGATTCCTTAATCATCCCTACTAAGTTACCACAATTCTCACAAACATAAAATCTCATATCGGATTTCCTCCCTTCATAGTTTTTTAAGTAAATTACTTAACGAAAGCATCGGCAAGAGCATCAAGCTGCTCCATATTTGCCGCGGTCATAGCACCTTTGATGGTCACTGTACCGGCAAATTCCAGATTCTGACTTCCCTCAAAGAGTTTTGTCATAACCTTTGCTGCCATAGGTGCCCAGGAGCCATTTTCAATAAATGCAAGTTTTCTGTTCTGATAATTTCTCTCCACAAGATGATGGATAAAAGTATGCATAAATGGGAAAATTTCTGTATTGTAGGTTGTTGTTGCAAGAATCAGCTTGCCGTAACGGAAAGCATCTTCCACAGCCTCAGCCATATCTTCTCTTGCAAGATCACATACCACAACCTTCGGGCAACCCTTCTCTTCCAGTTTTTCAGCCAGAAACAGGGCAGCCTTTTTGGTATTGCCATACACGGATGTATAGGCAATCATGACACCTTCACTCTCCACACCATAGGATGACCAGATGTCATACAGATTGATGTAATATCCAAGATTTTCCTTAAGAATCGGTCCGTGAGGCGGGCAGATGGTCTGAATATCCAGTGCGGCAGCTTTTTGAAGCACCTTCTGAACATAGGCACCATATTTGCCAACGATACCGATATAGTAACGTCTCGCCTCGCAGGCCCAGTCCTCTTCAACATCAAGTGCACCGAATTTGCCGAAGCCATCTGCAGAGAAAAGAACCTTTTCCGTGCTTTCATAGCTCATCAGCACCTCTGGCCAATGCACCATCTGTGCCGTAACAAATGTCAGTGTATGGTTACCAAGTTCAACTGTGCTTCCTTCTTTAAGAACGATCTTTCTGTCCGGATAATCGGTACCAAAGTAGTTCTTCATCATATTGAAAGCACCTGCAGAAGCGGCAATCCGGGTATTAGGGAATTTTTCTGCAAATGCAGCAATACATGCCGAATGATCCGGCTCCATGTGATGTACGATCAGGTAATCCGGCTCCTTGCCGTCTAACTCTGCCGCCATCTTCTCAAACCACTCATCTTTAAAATGTGCATCTACTGTGTCAAGAACGGCAATCTTCTCATCTTTGATCATATAGGAATTGTAAGCCATGCCATTTGGAACGATATACTGTCCCTCAAACAGGTCCACCTGATGATCATTTACACCAATATAACGAATTGCTTCTGAAATCATTGTCATCATCTCCTTGTCCGTAAAATATCTTTTTTGTCTTCTGCAACGTCTTCTTTACAGGCACAGAGTAACTGTATAATTAGTAATTCTCTTTTCTAACTTCGAAATAAGCCTGCGGATGATTACATACAGGGCATACCTCAGGAGCTTCAAGGCCTACGCATACATGACCACAGTTGCGGCATTCCCAAACTGTAACACCGCTCTTTTTAAATACTTCCATAGCCTCAACGTTCTGAAGCAGTGCACGATATCTCTCCTCATGCATCTTCTCGATAGCAGCTACGCCTCTGAACTGGGCAGCAAGCTCTGTAAAGCCTTCCTCCTCAGCATCTTTTGCCATGCGCTCATACATGTCTGTCCACTCAGCATTCTCGCCTTCTGCTGCATGAAGAAGGTTTGCTGGTGTATCACCAAGCTCGCCAAGTGCCTTGAACCACAGTTTTGCATGCTCTTTCTCATTATCTGCAGTCTGAAGGAATAATGCAGCAATCTGCTCATATCCGGCTTTCTTTGCTACCGATGCAAAATACGTGTACTTATTCCTAGCCTGAGACTCGCCTGCAAATGCCTCCCAAAGATTCTTTTCTGTTTTTGTTCCTGCATACTTATTTGTTGCCATTGTATTATCTCCTTTACTTTTAATTACTTTTTCAAAATCTGATGCCGGATGCTTACACAAAGGACAAATGAAATCCTCTGGAAGCTCCTCGCCAACATACTCATAGCCGCAAATGGTACAACGCCATATTGTTTGTCCATCGTCTGTCTTTCCTACCTCTTGCGGCTTAGGTTTAATGTTATTCATATAATACTCATAAGTCACTGAAGGATAATCACTTAATACCTCCATATCTGTTACCTCACCTATAAACATTGTATGAGAACCTAAATCTTCAACCTTATCTACCTTAACTGAAATATACGCATTCGTTCCATCTGTAACATATAGCAAACCATTTTCACCACGTTTACACAGGTTAAAATCCGCAAACTTATTAACGTCTTTTCCGCTTTGAAAGCCAAATCTTTTGAACAGATCAAATTTAACCTGCTGGCTTAATATCGATACATTAAAAAGGCCTGTTCTCATAATCATATCATGCGTATAATTCGCCTTATTAACACAAATACTCATTTGATTCGGTGTTGAAGCTGCCTGTATGGCAGTGTTGATAATGCAACCATTGTCCTTGTCGCCTTCTTTTGCAGTTAACACAAATAGACCATAGCTTAGTTTATACATTGCTTTCTTATCCATTACTTTCACTACTCCTTTTCTCTGTTCTGACAGTCTTTGCAGATTCCCTTAAACAAAATATCATAATCAAGGAATTTTATACCATGCTTGTCACGTATAAAAGAATCCATTTCTTTTATCTCATCCATGTCAACATCAAACACTTTGTCACATATTATGCATTTTATATGATAATGTTTCTTCAGCGTAAAATCAAAACAATCCGCTCCATTGGGTATTTCGACTTTTCTTATTTTATTTTCATCTGCTAATATGCTTAAATTCCTATAAACTGTTCCTTTTCCGATAGATGGATAATCTTTCTTTATATAGTCGTACACCTCATCTGCAGTAACGTGTCGATGCATCTTAGTTACAGCGTTAAGCACTAATTCCTTTTGTATAGTGTTTCTTTTTTCCATAGCGTGCCCTTATCAATAATAATTCCTAATAAAGATTATATACTATCTACATCCTGTTGTCAATCAATTTGCTAATTTTTAAAAATTATTTGATATATGGACGAGGGAGGTGACAGTTTTGGTAGACGTTAAAGAAAAAACCTCCAACATTTCTGCTGAAGGTTCTATTGGATATCAATTTTATACTTGTATCTCTTTTCCATTTCTAAATTTGAATGTTAGTTTCTTGTCTTTGGATACCGTTACTCTCTCTACCATGAATCTGAATGTGGTGTCATCGAAATGGTCTATAGCAATAGGCATCTTCTTCAATTCCTCTATGAAGGAGTTTAGCTTTTGGGATAATGAAATCTTATGTGCCTTCTCATCCTTAAGCCTACCGTACTCAACGTTTGCCCTTTCATAACGCTTTAGGAGTTCTTCATACTTCTTCACGTACTCTTCTTGGGATTGTGACTTACGCATGTTCTCTTGAACCATCTTGTTGGATAGTTCAGACACCACTTCCATCTCGTTTTGTAGCTCTACGAGCCTTTCGTCTATTCCCTTGAAATCACATAAGAGTGCTATGCCTTCCTTGGTATCTTCGATAAGTACATCCCTATCAAGCATCGTCTTGTTGTAGGCAACGATGAATCTCTCTTCAATGAACTCCTTTGTAAGGTGTGGCGTTTCGCACTTGTTTTGGAATTTCCTATTGCATTGATATATGGTTCTTCTGTGAGGACTGTTTGAGTGCCATACCTTGGCTCCGAAGAATGAACCGCAGCATTCGCACACTAACTTGCCACTGAATAGGTCGGTTGATGAGTAACTGCTACCCATTTCCCTTCTTCTTTGGATTTCAAGCTGAACCTCGCTCCACATGTCCGCATCTATGATTGCAGGATGGGAACCTTCAACATGGTACTTCTGTAGCTGACCCTCATTCTTTACTACCTTGTGGGTAAGGAAACTCTCAATGTAGGTCTTCTGAAGGATTGCATCGCCCTTGTATTTCTCGTTTGTAAGGATTGACGATATGTTGTTGGCAGTCCACTTGTCCTTGCCACCAGGAGTCTTAACACCTGCATCAATTAATCTAGCTGCGATTGCGTTGTAAGTTAATCCATCCCTTAGGAACCATTGGTAGATTTGCCTTACGACTATGGCTTGTTCCTTGTCGATTACAATCTTGTCATCTTCCTTCTTATATCCTAGAAAATGAGAATATGCGAATGACACGTTGCCGTTCTTGTATGATACCCTTTTGCCCCATTTGACGTTTTCTGATATCGTTCTGGACTCCTCTTGGGCGATTGAACTCATGATGGTAAGGAATAACTCTCCGCGACCATCTAGCGTACTTATGTTTTGCTCTTCAAAGAAAACCTCTACTCCTTTAGCTGTTAGTTTTCTAACTGTTGTAAGTAAATCTAAGGTGTTTCTAGCAAATCTAGATATGGATTTCATTAGGATTAAGTCAATCTTTCCATCGAGTGCATCAGCTACCATTTGGTTGAAACCATCTCTTTTCTTGAGTGATGTTCCTGAAATGCCTTCATCCGAGTACACCTTCACGAACTCCCAATCGCTACGGCTTTGTATCTTCTCGGTGAAATGTGATACTTGAGCATCAAATGATGATTCTTGTTCTTCTTGATCAGTTGAAACACGAGCATAGGCTGCAACCTTCTTTTTAGCTGTCGTGCCTATCTTTATTTGCGTTAATGGATTAATTGTTTGAGGTATTATTCTTACTTAGCACTTTTTCCGCTTTTTACCCATTCATCTAGTTCGCTTTTTTTGAATTTCCATAGTTTGCCAATTTTATGTGCAGGAATTCCATTTTCTTTTTTTATCCATTCACGGATTGTAACAACTTTAACACCTAAATAGTTAGCTGCGTCTTCGATGCTAATCCATTTATCTTGCATATCTTTTTCCATATAAAAACCTCGATTCTTTGAGTTATTTTATTATATCACGAATAATTCAAAAAATCAATTCCTTTGGCTATGTTTCATAATATTTGATGATATTTAGTGATATTTAATTTTAGACAAATCCAATATCGTGTAATCGTGGGGTATATCGTGTAAATGTAGCCCTAATCGTGTAATTGTGGCTATATCGTGTAATCGTGATATTTCATCTGTAATCGCTCTTTAAAAATCGGCTTGATTTCTTCCTAATTTCCTTCAAAAACAGCCTTTAAAACGACAAAAAAGGGACTCAAACCAGATAAAACCACTTGTTTTACCGTAGTTCAAATCCCCTAAAGCATAAAAAAAGACCTTGATAGCATTGTATCAAAGTCGTTCTTTCAATATGTGTGCAAACACCTATTTTGATACAATTTGCGTACACCCCTTAAAAAGTGCGTACACTTTATCAAAAATGCGTACAGTTAAACTCACAGATAAATTGGAATTGTCTAAAATAGTAGGTACTAAAACAATTCATCCAGTAAAATATAATATTTTATTTTCTCCCAATCAGGCTTGATCCCCAGTAAGTCAAAAAATAGCTCGACATACTGTTCTTCCCCGATATCCTCCCTGATCGACCGGACGCAGAAGGCAATGTCATACCACTTGTCCGCCCTGCCGCTTCTCCCAAGATCAATAAAGCCACTTACTTTGCCATCTTTCACAAAGATGTTGCTGTCTCCCAGGTCGCCGTGGGAAAAGACAAGTTCCTCTTCGGGCTTTTCCGTCTTTAAAAAATCATACAGCTCGCGCGGATCTTTAAATGGAGTGTCTTCTTCCCAGTTTTCGCAATCCACATCGGCCAGATCGTTATTCAGTAAGTAATCCAATTCGGCTAAGCGGCTGTCTAAGCTATTCGTATAGGGACAATCCGATATGTCGATGGAGTGAAAGAGCCTGATGCACTCCGCATACAGCTCGATAATCTTTTCAGGGCTTTGTTCATCTTCATACTCTTCCGAGCAAAGGACGCCATCGGCCTCACTCATGAGCAGATTGCTCCAGCCATCATGCCGTTCAAAGTGCAGGACCTTTGGAACAGGCAGCTTTCCTTCCAGCCATAGCATCATGTCCTTTTCCCGTTCCACATCATAGGTGGTCCCTTTATACCGGCTGTCCGTCATTTTTAAATATAGGTTTTCATTTTCTCCCACCAGCTTATATACCTTAGCAGGAGACATTCCTTCCGTATCTTTTACGCAGCGGTATTTTTCGATCAGTTTTTTCAATTCCGGTGATATTCTCATTTTAGCCATTTATTATTTCCTTCCTCTTTTCTACAGTAGTATTGTTTCTTCTTCCGTTGGAATGTGGGTAGCAAGGATGCCTTTAACAACCACTGCTTCAATTGGCTCGGTGATAAAAACATACTCTCCGCTTGGTACATTGTTTGAAATTGCCTCATTGGAAGAGATGAATGATACAAGCCATATCACTCATGACATTTTACCTCCATCTGAATATCGTTTTCTCTACATAGTAATTCGATTTTTTTCTTCGCTAGTTTAGTTGGTGAATATTTACCATTTTCCCATCTATTTACAGATGTAAAAGAAACGCCTAAAAGCTCAGCTAAAGCCATTTGAGATAGATTCAGCTTAATTCTTAAACTTATTATTGCTGATGCATAGTCTAGTTTCATATGAGCACCTCCATGCAAATTGTTAAAGTCTATTAAAGATTATAGCACTTTTTTGAGAAAATTACAAGTAGTTTGCCAGAATTAACAGGGGCTCAAATAAGAAATTTTATCAAAAAACTATCGTCCCGTAGCAATTTCAATCGTTCCGTAGTAATATCAATCGTTCCGTAGATAGACCTTTCGTTCCGTAGTTGTTATATATAAGGAAAAAGAGCCCTGCAAAAGTGCGGTTAAACACTCCTACAAGGCTCTGCTGTTTACTTACAGAAAGGAACTAACTCCCTTTATGCAAAGAAAAAAAGGTTCAATACTTTTGTATCAAACCTTTGCTTTTCTTATGGAGCAGGTGATGGGAATCGAACCCACGTAGTCAGCTTGGAAGGCTGAAGTTCTGCCGTTGAACTACACCTGCAGA